>ENA-UOOR01000600-UOOR01000600.1-fermentation-metagenome-genome-assembly--contig:-NODE-600-length-49781-cov-18.008306_pt1 | contig 49781 bp, 24 predicted proteins | sample MGYA00245780_ERZ724029 | MGnify/ENA primary metagenome ERZ724029 (study PRJEB28704, sample SAMN03018315) | fermentation metagenome | biome: anthropogenic terrestrial biome; feature: soil; material...
TTACAGAAAATTGAATGCAAAAAAAGAGGCTGTCAATCTTTTGAGACAGCCCCTGCTTAAAAAAGATTATAAAAATTAATTAATTACTCACCCATACCCGGATTCTGTTCAAGATTAGGATTCCTTTTTATCTCTTCTCTTGATATAGGTGCAAAATACATTTTATTTTCCCATCTGCGATTCTCTCTAAAAGACAGATCTGTTACTATATAATAGTAATTATACTTTTCCTCGTTATGTATATAGGGCTTTGATTGAGTCTGTCCCGGTTTTAACAATCCAAAGATCTCTATACCGGTAAGTTGCTTATTATTTGTTACTGGAGCAATCATCCATCTACGCACATCGAAATAGCGGAATGACTCATAAGCAAATTCTACTCTCCTTTCGTGACGCACGAATTCTCGCATGTTTACTTGATTAAAGGATTTTCCTTGTGCGATAAGTGCATCCTTAGTACTTAACAAACCTACTCTACCTCGAACTGCATCCAGATATTCAACAGCTTCATCTAATTCGTTCAACTCAATATAAGCCTCAGCAGCAATAAGATACATCTCTGCTAAACGTATATAAGTCCAGGGGACTTCCTGAGGAAAGTTTTGTGCATCAATTGTAGGGTCAATTAATTTTTTCTCATAATATCCTGTCCAGGAACCATTCCAGTCTTCAATAGGACCTTTACGGGTATCAATACCCCACATACCTTTGATTGTTTTATTTGTACCGTCAGGCAAGTCTACTTTTAACTCAGTGTCACCATCTGTCATTTCGTAGAAACCTGTTTGTAAGTTACCAAGTGGTGTAGGATCCAAATCAAAAGCATCAGCAGGTCTTGGCCTTCCCCAGTCATTACCATCAGTTGCAACTGTTGCATAAAATCTTGGATCTCTTCCATTGTATGGATTACCTATTTGCCACTCTTCAGGTTTTGTCATACCCTCAGACAGGGTTCCGTCCTCGAATTCAAAAGACATCACCAAATCTTGTGTCGGGGTAGTACCTGCCCAGTTGTGGTAGCCGTTCGGACCATGCCATAAACCCATTTGATTCCAGTCTCCCAAAGTACCATATTGACGCGTAAAAATCTGCTCTTCATTGTTTTTTGTAATTATTGAGTTGAACTTTATCGCTCTTTCGGTATTTAATCCATCACCACAATCAATAAGAGCATAAGTGCCACTATTAATTACTTGATCTGCCGCTGTTATTGCTGCTCTGTAAAGAGCCCCTCTATCACCTTCATACTGATTTGCAGGTAAGGTATTTACAGTTCTGTCTGCATATAAGGGACTGGCAACATGTAACAGCATCCTGGCCTTAAGTGCAGTTGCAGCACCTTTTGTAGCTCTGCCTAATTCAGAGGTAGCAGGGAGATATTTTTCTGCTTCTTCACAATCAGCTATAATAAACTCAAGACACTCTTTCATGTTATTGCGAGGTATCTGCATTTCTTCAATCTGATCCATTTCATATGGTACATCTACAATTGGCACACCGCCATAACCACGAACTAGCTCTGAGTATAGATAGGCACGTAAAAAATATGCTTCACCCTTCATCTTGTCTGTACTGTAACCTTGTCTTGGTGGCACATTATCAACATTTGCAATAACAATATTGGCATATCTTATACCTCTGTATCTGTCCACCCATCTAAATGGGTTGTTACCATTATTATACCATTGTAAATCACTTTCTGAAACAGCAGCTGTATTTACAGCAACCTGACCATAATTGTGTGTGAAATAGGCATCATCTGTTAAACCATCTAAAGTATGTTCACTTGCTCCTGACCGTACAGATGCGTAAATTCTGTCTACAAACGCCTGCGTTAAGCCTGCATCTGAAAAAACTGCTTCTTCAGTATATTCGTTTGTGGGAGTCAAATCCATAAAATCCGAACAAGATATTACTAATGGAAGAATCAGTATGATTATAAATATATATTTTATCTTTTTCATATCTATTATTTTAAAATGTTAAAGAAACACCCACATTCATTACTTTCCTTTGAGGATAGTTTTGTCCTGTAGCATCACCTTCCGGATCCTGAACTTTAACCTTATCAAAGGTTAATAAATTGGTCGCGTTTGCAAAAATACGCATGTCAGTAATTCCCGCTCTTTCAATAAATGGAGAATTAATTGTATATCCTAATTCAATATTTTTCAGACGCACGTAATCAGAGTTATAAAGGTAGTATGTGTTTCTGTTAGATACCCAGTATTCATTCTCCCTATTGTAAACTCGCGGATTTACAGAACTTGGATTTTCGGGGGTCCATCTGTTCTCATATGTCATTTTGTAGAAGTTGCCTGCTTCACCGGCTCTCTCACGCCAGATATATGTTTCTCCACCTAATGCCCCCTGAAACAAAGCCATGAAATCAAAATTTCTCCACTGAGCACCAAATATAAGTCCAAAAATTAATCTTGGCTCCGCATTTTTATCACTTCTGACTCTGTCATCAGCATTAATCTTTCCATCTTTGTTATAATCCAGGAATCTTATATCTCCGGGTCTTGCATTCGTCCAATGAGGGTATGCATCAACATCAGCTTGATCTTTAAATACACCGTCATATATATAATATAAAGATGTACCAGCAGGTTTTCCTGTTGATCTCTGCCATTCGGGTATTCCCGGTGTCTCATCCCAGAAAAGTATCTTATTCTTTGAATAAGTTGTGTTTAAAGAAATATTATAATCAAATTCACCTTTTCTGTCTGACCATGCTATCATTGATTCAATCCCCCTATTCTCCATCTCTCCAAGATTTTCTCTTGGCAAAGTAATACCTGAAGTTTCAGGAAGAGATGCATTGCGATAAATCAACATATTTGTACGTTTATGATAGAACAAATCTGTCTCCCATGTCAAACGGTTTTTAAGAAACTGAAAATCTAATCCGAGATTATATGTTGTTCCAACCTCCCAGGTAATATTTGGATTAGGTGTTCTGGTAGGTTGTAAAGTTTTAGCAAAACCATTACCAAACAGATAGTCTGTACCAAAACCGTAAGTATTCAGATATTGTATTGAACGGTCGAGATTACCATCTGTATTTAAAAGAGCATCGTTACCAGTTTGAGAAACAGATCCCCTTAATTTGAAATATTCTATAAATGGAACACCTTCTTTCCACCATCCCTCTTCTGAGACTCGCCAGGCAGCTGAAATGCCAGGAAAGAAACCATATCGTTCTTCTTTTGGAAAACGATAAGAGCCATCAAAACGCCAAACAAATTCTACAATATATCTTTCCAAATAGTTGTAATTAAATCTGCCAAAATAGTTCAAACGTGCTTCTTCCCATGTGTCGCCGGAATTACTCATATCTTTCACTCCCCCGGCATTCATATCATCGATTTTATCTGATAGAAAATATTTTCTGAATGCACTTCTCCATGCCTGTTGTCTGTATTCACTTTCAACACCTGCCGTAACACCTACTGTATGATTATTAAAAGTTCTATCATAATTTGCAACCGCATTTAACATCCAAAAAGTCTGATCTGTCAGCTGTTCGGTCAATTCAGGTGTTCCGGGACCTCTTAAACCGGGTGTTAAAACATGTTCCTTATTACCATCCCAAGAATAAAGCGTCCAGGGTTTATTAAACAACTTCCTTACTTTAAAATACTTATCATAAGTACCACTTGTTGTAAGTGACAAACCTTCGACTCCGGGTATTTTGAAAATTGCCCTTAGTGTATTTTGAATGAAATAATCTTTTTGTCTGTCATAACCAGTTGCATCAGTACCAGTCACTACCGGGTTATCACCATATTCAATATCAGGACCCGGTTCTCCTGAAGGCCAATAAGCCGGTAACGTTGGCTTACTTCTTGTAAGTGCTGAAAATATAGAACCGGCACTTTTTGTTGGATATTGACGATACTCCATGCGTCCAATATTTCCATAAGACAATTTGATATAATCATTAATAGTTGCGTCCAAATTAACACGAACACTATATTGATCATATCTGTTAGCTGAATTCTTGTATATACCATCTTCACCATTTGCAGCAAGATTTATATAATACTGGAATTTATCTGTACCACCGGAAAGACCCAAATCATGACGATACATAGGAGATGCGTCTTTTATAGTTTCAGTAAACCAGTTTGTATTTGGATAACCCCATGGATCCGAACCATCTTTAAATTTCTGAAGTTCCTCATCATTATAAACCGGATTTCCTCCAACATTTGTATTAATTTCATTCAACAATGTGGCATATTCAAATGCATTAGCCATTTCAGGTAGTCTGGTTGGAGTTGAAAAACCGTAATTTCCGGTATAATTTATTGTAGGCTTACCCGCCTGCCCTCTCTTTGTTGTTACCAAAATAACACCATTTGCAGCACGAGACCCATAAATAGCAGCTGCAGCATCCTTCAATACAGAAATCGATTCTATTTCATTTGGATTTAATCTATCAAGTCCGCCCGTGCGTCCTGGAACACCATCAATAACTATCAGAGGATCATTACTTCCTAACGAATTTCTTCCGCGAATACGAATAGTAGTACCTCCGCCTCCCGGTTCGTCAGCTCTCTGAAAACCTATCACACCCGGCATACGACCAACCATTGCATTTGTCAGGTTGGTAGTCGGTGAAGCTTCTAAGTCTTCACCTTGTACAGTAGCTACTGATCCTGTTACAGTAACTTTTTTTTGTACACCGTAACCTACGACAACTAGTTCATCAATAACTCTTGTATCTTCAATAAGTGTAATATTAACAACTGTTTTGTCTCCAACGGGAATCTCCTCAGATAGATAACCAATATAAGAGAAAACGAGTACATCGTCATTATTAGCGACACCAAGTATATAGGTTCCGTCTACATCTGTTACAGTACCGGCAGTGGTACCTTTTACAACAATATTCACACCAATAAGTGGCTCACCATCAACATCAATAACAGTACCTGTCACGGTTTTTTGTGCAAAAACAGTATATGCAGATAATGTGAAAATTACCAACAATAAAAGACGATTCACCTGAGTCTTTATAACTCCAGTTATCGTTTTAAAATCTCTAAATGTTTTATTCATGTTTATTGAATTATTAATAAAAAAAATGGTCTTATATCTCTGGATAATTATTGATTATATATGTCTTAATAAATCATAGGCAATCAGTTTAAGTTATTTGATAATATTTTTTTTCTCTCTCCTTAAAAAGTAATACGAATCCTATCAGGAAAATTATTGCCATTATAAAAGGTACAGTCCACACAGATACCCAATTATATGATCCATCACTGGAAAAGTTGTCAACGACATTACCGGCTACAAATGTTCCTATATATTTCCCCACACCGTAAGTTGCAAATGTGATAAGTCCCTGCGCAGAATTCCGTAAAGTAGAAGGTGATTTTTCGTCTACATAAAGCTGACCTGCTACAAAGAAAAATGTGAAACAAAATCCATGAAGCGGTAAAACTGAATAAATAAAACCACTTGAACCGGTTTGAGCTCCAAGAGCAAAGAATCCATACATTAGTATCCAAGCTACAATAGCAGCGACGATACTTCCCTTATATTTAAGTACTTTAAAGAAGAATGGAAAAGTAAATAAAAATATTACTTCTGCTATTTGTCCTAGACTCATTGCTGCAGCAGCGTTACTAATTCCTTCATCTACAATAAAGAGATTTGTAAATGAATCATAGAAAGATAGTGGTATGCAAATCAATGCTGAAAATATTAATAGCGTAAGGAACGACTTATCTTTTGTAAGCTTAAAAGCGTCAAATCCAAGTATATGTCCGATATTTACTTTCTCAATTATCCTAACAGGTTCCTTATAAGGCAGAGTCAATGCATAAATACCTGATAACAAAGAAACAGAAGAAGCTATGAGAAAGGGGGTAGAAAAAGCCTCTAGCTTGAAAGCACTTATTAATAATCCTGCACCTATCCAACCGAAAGAGCCAAAAAGGCGAATTCTGGAAAATTCTTTGGAGGGATCTTTAAGATTTTCAAATGAAATTGAGTTGCACAGAGACATTGTTGGCATAAAACAAATTGTATATGCCAATAATACCGGGAAAAACAATGTGAAATTATCAATTCTTGTTAACCAGAAAAGTAAAATTGCACCAATAATATTTAGGAAAGCCAGTACTCGATTAGGTGAAAAAAAACGATCGGCAATCATTCCTACCAAGACTGGTGATATAATAGCAGCAATAGCTGCAGTTCCATAAGCAAGACCAATTTGAACTCCAGAAAAATTTAAGGTCTGACCTAAATATGTTCCCATGGTTACATACCACGATCCCTGAATGAAAAACTGTAAAAACATCATAAGAGATAGTTGTATTTTACGTTTACTATTTGCCATTTTTTTTTGAAATATAAATTAAAGTATATTTATTGTAAAGCTTAACTTATACTCATTATCAGAAAACCTGTATTCATCCAAAGGTCGGGCTCCCCATGAGTTAAGACCTGCAACACCTCGCTGAAAAAGATCCACGCAAAGTACTGTTTCTTTTCGTGGAATTATATCTGACCAGTGTTGCTGTTTTTTTGTCATTCCCGGATCAAGGTCTTCTGGTTTGTAATTTGTTGCACTGACAGATAGAGGCTGGGAACCTTCAACCTGTATACCATTTCCATTTTCATTTGTCAGAGCAATCCATCTAACATCAGTTCTATTACCTGTTTCTTGTAGCCGGTAGTATTGATAAGCCTGATCAATGACAAACCCATCCCATATACCCATAAAAGTATCACCATTTCTATCTATATAATTTTCACGAGGACCACGTCCGTACCAGTTAACATAATCGTACTGTTCAGGTAAAACCATTAACATACCAAACCGCATCATCTCAGGAAGCTCGTTGCTTTGTGCTTGATAATGAAGATTTGTAGTTAGACTACCATCGTTGTTTACAACATATACTATATCAACAAAAGCTTCGATCCCTCTTAGCTTCGCTCTATAATTGAATATAGCACCATTAGAATCTTTGTTATTACCACGATAAGTATAAATCACATTATTTCCGGCAGCTTCCCATAGACGAAGATTATATTGCTCATTAGAGCCAAAATCATTATCAATAGCTGCTCTCCAAAAATTTAACCTTGGCAGTTCTCTGAAAACATTTTGGCCTTCAACCTTTATACTGATAAGTGATCTGCCATCCTTAAGTGAAAAAACATACTCTTTATCACCGGAAGTAACTATAGCAACCTCATCTTCTAATTTAATATCAATAACACCTGTTTTGCTTTTATGAACAAAGTAATTATTGAAGTCAAACTCAAACTCCTCTTTTGCTACTTCAAACCCGGGTTCAATAAATTGATTTCCCTGTTTATCAAAAGCAAATATCTGAAGATAATATTCAGCACCTTCTTCAGATTGAAGATCAGGTAATTCGAGCTGTACATCTTTTCTAGAGTCAGCAGGTACTTCCACCATAAAACTACCTTCTGTTAAAATTTCACCATTCTTCAGTAAAACCCATTCATATTCATGAGAATCATTAGTAATATCTGTAAACTTATAGTCATTGATTACTGTAATGAGTCCTTTATTCAGATCTTTTGAATCAAATAATATATTCTGATAAACTTTTTTAACAATGTAAGTATGTGGCATATAGTCCTGATCTGGAGTAATAAGACCATCCATACAAAAATTTCCGTCATTTGGCAGATCATAACCATTTAAATCTCCGCCATAAGCCCAATAGAAACGACCATGTTCATCCTGTGCAGGGTAGCCATGATTATACCATTCCCATATAAACCCACCCTGCATATTTTTACTGCTTCGCATCAGATTCCAGTATTCCTGAAAATTACCCATACTGTTCCCCATAGCATGTGCATATTCGCACATAATGTAAGGTTTTCCCAGATCTCTTGCTGCATCTCGTTTCATGCTTTCCCAGGAAGGATACATAGGACAAAAGATATCAGTATTTCTATCTCTCTGATGGGCTTGTTCGTATTGTACAGGGCGACTCGGATCTCTCTCTTTTGCCCAATCGTACATATCGAAAAATGCTTTTCCATTACTAGCTTCATTTCCCAGCGACCAAATTATTACAGAAGGATGATTTTTATCTCTCTCAACTAACCGATACATTCTGTCCAAATGTTGTCCGCGCCATTCAGGAAAATTTGAAACGTTGTCCGGACCATAACCCAGCCCATGTGATTCTAGGTTAGCTTCATCAACAAGATATATTCCATATTTATCACAAAGTCTGTACCATAAAGGAGACTGAGGATAGTGAGATGTGCGTACAGCATTAATATTCAACTCTTTCATAAGTTGAATATTGCGCATCATTATCTCTTCATTCACAACATTCCCATTATTAGTATTAAATTCGTGAAGATTTACTCCTTTCAGGAATATTTTCTTACCATTTATAAAAAGCTGACCATCATTAATTTCTACTTTACGAAATCCTATTTTACTTGATGTTGTCTCTATCAGATTGCCTTTTTCATCCTTTAAAGTCAATAACAAAGTATATAGATTAGGTGTTTCAGCAGTCCATTTTAGAGGATTCAGTACTGTACCGTATAGATTAATTATTTCCTCTCCTTCGGCTATTATTTCTGTTGTTTTTGTCCAACTTGAAACGCGCTTTTTGTTTTCATCTAAAATAGAAACAGTAATCTCCCTGGCTTTTTTTTGATTACTATAATTTTTTAATGAAACATCAATGCTGAATATTCCATTCTCATAATTTTTATCCAGATCAGGTTTAGCGAAGAAATCCCTTATCCTGGTATCATCAGTACTATACAAATAAACATTCCTGTTGAATCCAGCTAAACGCCATTTATCTTGGTCTTCAAGGTAAGAGCCATCACTAAATTTGTGAACCTGACAAGCAAGCAGGTTTTCACCTTCGCGAATGTATGGTGTTATATCAAACTCAGCTGGACTTTTATCGTTTTTATTAATTCCAACTTTTTGTCCGTTTACGTAAACATACATAAAATTTGTTCCACCTTCAAAATGCAAAAACACACGTCTGTTACTCCAGTTTTCCGGGATAGTAAATGTATGTCTATAAGTTCCAACTGGTGAGAAATCAGGATCAATATGCGGAGGTTTAGCAGAAAAACCGAAACCAATATTAACATACATAGGTGTACCATAACCATTGAACTCCCAATTACCGGGCACTGGTATCGTTGCCCAATCTTCATCAATAAAACTTTCACTATAAAAATCAGCCGGAATATCGGCTACTGTTGGAACCCATTGAAATTTCCACTCTCCATTTAATGATTGATAATAGGGGGATTTTTCATACAAATCGATAATTGCGGCATCCTCATTTGTGTAAGGTATCGAAGTAGCCCTTGTTTTTTCAAGGTTTACTGCAAATATTTCAGGATTCTCCCAATCGAAAACAACTTCTTGTGCATAAAAAGTGGTAGTTGACATCAATGCGATAACAAATAAGTTAAATGTGTTTTTCATTTTTTCAATTGTTTTAACCACACAATGGCTGATTAGACAAATTGTGAATACTTACGTGTATTTTTACACAAATTTCATAAATATATATTAATTTCAAAATAACAATAGATATATTTTATATGTACATCTATCTTTATAAGATACATTAATGAATGCAAAGCGTCTTATTTAAGACATTTTGATATACATTATTACATACTTACATTTTGAAATTCCAGCTACGTTGAATATATTTGCTTTTTCTTAGTTCTTCTATAGACTCTATATCCTCCTTTTGAAGTTTAAACATCACATCGATATTAAAATAGGCTAAAAGCCTCTCCTTAATAATTTCTAAAAACTCATTTGTATCGGGTGCATTTCCACACTTTTTTAACAGGTACGTTTTAATGTTAATTACAGGACTTGGCACAGATGCTGTTGCTCTTTTTATAATATTTTTCTGTTTTGATGAGAGAGCTTTTTGCAGTACTCCTAAATCTGCGTCATACAAAAGTGTCCCATGGTGAAGCTCTCTTCCACGAGAAACATGTGATGCTGTTCCTGATATTTTATATCCTTCTAACCATATATCTTTTCGTTTCCCAATATTAACAGGAATACCTAAAGTATAAAGCGTGTCAACTATTGGAGTAAGAAAATTAGCACTTAAAGGTTCATCCGTTTTATTATGTATAAATGAATAATTAAGGTTTCCACTATCATGATACACGGCTCCGCCGCCTGATAAACGTCTAATTACAAATATTCCTTTATCGATACAAAAATCTATATCAACTTCATTAAGAACAGCCTGATTAGAACCAATTATTACACTAGGATCATTAACATACAGAAATAGGAAATCTTCAGTTTTGTTGCTAAAAAGATATTCTTCCGTTGATAAATTAAATGATGGCGTTGTATAAGGAGAAATAACAATATTCATGACTAATAAACTGTTACCTTTTCAACAATTCCCTAGCCTTTTCAATAATAGTATCTCTGTTATTCTCTTTGTCTTCTTGCAGCATACTAACATAAATATCAGGCTCCACGCCAAATTCAATATGCTCCTTTTCTGCATTTAATATTGGTGATGCAGAAAAACGTATGGACCACCCATTGGGTAATTCTGATGAAAAAGGCAATCCACTGCCACCTCCGGTTTTGTCTCCAATAACTGTTATTTGTGGTGCATATTTCATTATGCTTACAAATTCGTTCGTAGCACTGTAACACCCTCTGTTAGTTAGCACAACAACAGGTTTCTGAAACCTCACACGATCCGAGCTCTCTAAATATTTAGGATACAGTTCTGAAAAATCGTTGTGCCCTGGTCCTATTTTGTGAGATATATAACCTATATGTGTACGCTCATTAAAAAAACGACTTGCAATTTTATCAACATTCACAAGACTTCCCCCTCCATTATTTCTCACATCGATAATCAGCCCACTGCAAAGTGCCATTTTCATTAAGATCAGATCAAGACTTGCGTTTCCTACGTCACTAGAAAAACTTCCATAATACAAATAACCTACGTTATCTTCCAGAATCTTATATGACATACCTGAAACACGACTATACTCTGTTTCATTTCCTAGATACACTTTTTGAATATCAATATCAAAATTAGCAGGATAATTCTCCTGCCATTCCCAATAACGTGTAATGTCGTGAGATGCGGATAAGTTAACATGTCCATCCTTAAGTTCAGCAAGCATTTGTCCCATAAGTTTAAAAAGTCCCTCACTGCTCATATCAGATGTTACACGAGAGCTGTATTCATCATAAATTCTGTCCCAATCAATACTCTTATACTCAAAGAAACAGTAATTTCTATCAATAATATCCCATAATGCATCAAAATTGCCTTTTGGATTATTATCGAACTGTAGATTCATATCGACACATCCCTGGAAGAAAAAAAACAACAGGAAAATAAGTGTAAAATACTTACTTTTAAGCCTCATCTGTACACTATCTGTTATTAATCAAATACACGGAATCTTATTAATTCTCTTTTCATGTCTGCCACCCTCAAAAGATGTAGTAATGAACACTTTAAGTATCTCATACAACTCTTCATTAGTGAGAAATCTTCCAGGTAGTGATAATATATTTGCATCATTATGAGCTCTGGCATAAAATGTTACCTCAGGGTTCCAACAAAGAGCAGCTCTTATACCCTGATGTTTATTCATCGTCATATTGATTCCGTTTCCGGTTCCGCAGATAGCAATTCCAAACCTGCATTCACCACTTTCAACGGCTAAAGCCAATGGATGTGCGTAATCTGCATAATCTGTACTTTCTTCTGAGTAGGTTCCGAAATCCTTATATTTAAGACCCATATCTTCAATCACCTTTATAATGTAATTCTTTGCGGTGAAACCAGCATGATCAGACGCAAGGCCGATGGGTTTATCTGTGTTGTTAAATTCCGACATAATCAATTTTTTTTAGTGTTGATTTTAAAGCTCATAAAAGCTTTTTAACCTGTTCATAAACGTTTTTCCCTGTATATCCAAGCTTTTCATCAAGTACTGTATAGGGTGCCGAGAAACCAAATGAGTTCATTCCCCAAACAGTCCCGTCGGATCCTACCAGCCCTTCCAAAGTTACAGGAAGACCGGCTGTTAATCCAAACTTCTTCTTGCCTTTTGGTAAAACAGACTCCTGATAATCCGCTGTCTGTGACCTAAACAATCCTTCGGAGGGTACAGATACAATCCTCACCTTTACTCCATCTTTTCGAAGCAAACCGGCACCCTCAACCAATGTTGAAACCTCTGAACCGGATGCAAGAAGGATTACATCGTAGTCTTCATCTTCTTCAACAATATAGGCACCCCTGTCGGATTGTAAAGCTTCTGAAAAGCGTGAATCTTTTGAAGGCAAATCTTTTATGTTCTGACGTGACAAGATCAAACCTGTGGGTGACTGACTATTCTCAAGGGCCATCTTCCAGGCTACGGTTGTCTCTTGAGAATCTGCAGGTCGAAGCACAAGCATGGAATTCCTACCACTGTGGTTCTGAAGCTTCTCTAAAAGACGAATCTGAGCTTCCTGCTCCACCGGCTGATGGGTAGGTCCATCCTCTCCTACACGGAAAGCATCATGCGTCCATATAAATATAACAGGGGTCTCCATTATTGCTGCTACTCGTATTGAGGGCTTCATGTAATCAGAAAACGCAAAGAACGTACCGCAGGCCGGAATTACACCTCCATGTAAACTCATTCCTATGTTTAAACATGACATGGTGAATTCTGATACGCCTGACTGAAGAAAAGAACCGGAAAAATCTCCTTTTCTAAAGGCATGGGTATGTTTCAAAAAACCATCTGTCTTATCTGAGTTAGATAAATCGGCGGAAGAAACAATCATATTGTCAACAACCTGTGCCAACTCACTTAAAACTGTTGCTGAAGCAGCACGTGTAGCCGAGTTGGGCGTTTGCTCAATACCAGACCAGTCAATATCAGGAAGTTCACGGGAAAACCATCTGCGTTTCTTTTCTGCCAACTCAGGATTCGATTTGGCCCACTCTGCCTCTTTTGCTCTTTTGGAAGCAACGATTACTTTCAGATCCTCTCTTCTGTTATCGTACAATGTCTTGGATTCAGGAAAAATAACAAAAGGATTCTCAGGATCACCTCCAAGATTCTTTACCGTGGCCTTAAAGTCGGCACCGGCTGCACTCAGGGGCTGACCGTGAGTTGAAACCTGACGCTCAAAAGAGCTGCTGTCAGAGGTCAAGGCTCCAAGACCCATGATGGTCTTACCGATAATAAGGGTGGGCTTTTCTTTTTCTGACTTGGCTGCTTTGAGTGCATTGCGGATATCATCTGCATTATTGCCATCTATAGTGATGACTCGCCAGTTCCAGGCTTCATACTTCTGTGCTACATCCTCACTGGTGACAGCATCGGTGGTAGTGGATAGCTGAATTTCATTGGAATCATAAAAAAGAATAAGGTTATCAAGTCCCAAATGACCGGCTATACGACCTACTCCCTGAGATATCTCTTCCTGGATACCTCCGTCGGAGATAAAGCTATAAATGGTGTGATCCATGACTTCGCCAAGACGTGACTTTAAAAACTTGGCCGCTATGGCGGCACCGGCAGCAAATGCATGACCCTGACCAAGGGGACCGGAGGTGTTTTCTATACCGCGCGATAGATCCTTTTCCGGATGACCGGGGGTAGGACTTCCCCACTGACGAAAGGATTGAAGATCGTCTAAAGAAAACTTACCGCTCAAACAAAGTACCGAATACAACATAGGTGACATGTGACCGGGATCAAGAAAAAAACGATCACGAGACGCCCATGTAGGATCCTCAGGATCATATTCTAAAAACTCGGAAAATAAAACATTGATGAAATCAGCACCACCCATAGCACCACCGGGATGACCCGATTTGGCTGATTCAACCATGGATGCAGAGAGTATGCGAATGTTGTCGGAGACTTTGTTTATTAATGTGTTAGAGTGCATAAAATGTATATAATAGATTGTTAATCAATAATTGTGAAAAGCAATTATACTGTTCACAGAATGTTGTTATATTACAAAGATAGTGTTTTTTTAAAAATACAGGCCTTATAAATTCATAAGTTTAATTGATTTTGAAATGAATCTTGTTCCATTCGAATGATAAAATGATTAATTTTACATTCTTTCTGTGCAAAATTATTGACTTCTGAAATAGATTACTGATAACATATAATCTCGGAATGAGTTTAAGCAAAAATAAAATAAAATATATTCGGTCACTTAAAGATAAAAAGTACCGAAATATAAATAATACATTTGTAGCTGAAGGTACTAAGCTTGTTTTTGATTTATTAAAGTCATGCAAATGCCAGCTTATAGCAGCACTACCGGAAATAATTAATTCAAACCCAAATATAAGGTCTGAAGAGATAATTATTGCAAACAGCGAAGAACTTAAAAAAGCCACATTTCTTAAAACTGCCCCTACAATTATTGCTGTGTTTTATCAACCAGAGTTCAAATTAAACAGAACAAACCTAAAAGACAAGCTAAGCATTGTATTAGACGGTGTTCAGGACCCTGGAAATGTCGGTACAATAGTGCGCATAGCAGATTGGTTTGGTATTGAGAATATTATATGCTCAGAAGACAGTGCAGATGTTTATAATCCTAAAACCGTTCAGGCTACAATGGGGTCAATAGCTCGTGTATCTGTCAATTATACTGATTTAAGTAGTCTTTTAAATGAATATTCTGATTTCCCTGTTTATGGAACTTTTTTAGATGGAAATAACATATACTATGAAGAATTATCACACAATGGTTTTATTATTATGGGAAGTGAAGGAAAAGGTATTAGCAATAAAATTATTAATTACGTTAACAATAAACTTTATATTCCTGAATTTCCTGCAGGCAGTGCTTCTACTGATTCTCTAAACGTTGCTGTTGCTACGGCTGTTGTTTGTTCTGAATTCAGACGCAGGTAATTTTAAATATTACCGAGAACTTTAGTTATCATTAAATGACAACTATAACTATACTGGTTTTTTTCATAAATTTGTAACAGATGGAATATACAGAAATTTTTTTATCTTTTTGAAACATTAATTTATATCTAAAATTATGCACATTAAATCTTTAACAACTCTTATTTTATTTATGCTGGTCGCTATGAATGCAATATACGGCCAGGAAGCAACACCGGACTGGGAAAATCCTGAAGTATTTGCTGTAAATCTGGAAAAGACAAGGGCTACGGCTATACCTTATGCTGATAACCAAACAGCTATTCAGGATCAATATGAGAAATCCCCTTATTATAAATCTCTAAACGGGAATTGGAAATTTCATTGGGTTCCCAAAATTGCTGATATACCATCCGGTTTTTTCAGGGAAAATTTTAATGACAAGGATTGGGTCAGTATGCCTGTACCAGGAAACTGGGAATTCAACGGATACGGTATCCCGATGTATGTAAATACCGGTTTCGGTTTTACAGCACGTCCGCCTCATATAGACCCTGAAAATTCACCTGTAGGAACATATCGTCACACCTTCACCATTCCTGAAAACTGGGACGGCAGACAAATTTTCCTTCATTTTGAGGGAGGAACTAATTTTATGTATGTATATGTGAATGGTCAGAAAGTAGGGCTTAACAAGAACGATAAAAGTCCCGCTGAATTTGATATCACCCCTTATGTACGTAAGGGAGAAAACTTGTTAGCCTGTCAAGTACATAAATTTAGTGACGGTTCTTATCTTGAAGATCAGGACAAATGGCGTTTAGGAGGTATCAACCGTAATGTATACCTTTATAGCACAGATGATACCCGAATCCGGGACTTCTTTGCACATCCCGGTTTGGACAAAAACTACAAAAATGGTGTATTTAGCATTGAAGTAATTCTGAAAAACTATAGTGATCAGTCTAAAAACAGAACACTGGAAGTTGCTATCTTGGATAACAAGGGTAAGGCTGTTTTTAATCGGACAAAACGTGTTAACATATCTCCTTCTCAGGAAGAGGAAGTTAGTCTGTCAGGTCGTGTAACTAACCCTGCGAAATGGACAGCCGAAACTCCGAATCTTTACACTCTTTTATTGACATTGAAAGATGAGAATGGAAAAATTGTAGAATCGACTTCTTCTAAAATTGGCTTTCGAAATATTGAGATCATTGATGGTCAGCTTCTTGTAAACGGCAAAAAGGTCATGATAAAAGGTGTAAACCTTCATGAATTCAACACAAACACAGGACAGGTAGTAAATGAGGAAATCATGATGCGTAACATTCAACTCATGAAAGAACTTAATATCAATGCCGTACGCACTTCTCACTATCCTCAGCCACCTCTTTGGTACAAACTTTGTGATAAATACGGTTTATATCTTGTAGATGAAGCCAACCTTGAATCACATGGATTGGGATATGGTCCGGACAATGTATCAAACTTTCCGGAATGGCAAAATCAACATATTGACAGGATGATCCGTCTGGTAGAAAGGGATAAAAATCATCCATCAGTGATTACCTGGTCGTTAGGCAATGAAGCAAGTAATGGTAAAGCATTTTTCGCAATGTATGACTGGGCAAAAGAAAGAGATCCAAGTCGCCCGGTACAATATGAGCAAGCTTATCAAAGAGATCGCAATACCGATATTATCGCTCACATGTATCCATCATGGGAGAACATGAAGAGAGATGCAGCCAAAGATTTGGGAAGACCCTATATTATGTGCGAATATGCACATGCTATGGGAAATAGCATGGGTAACTTTCAGGAATACTGGGACTTGATGAGAAGCAGTAAAAATATGCAAGGTGGATTCATCTGGGAATGGTACAACCACGGTTTTCCAAGTCATGATGAACAAGGACGCTTTTACTGGGCTTATGGTGGTGACCTCAAAGGTTACAATCTTATGAACCAAGGAAACTTCTGTATGGATGGAATAATCACTCCTGACCAGAACTATATGCCTCATACCTACATAGTAAAGAAGGTGTATCAGAACATTCTGTTTGAAGCAAAAGATCTGAATAACGGGATTATCACTGTTATTAATGATTTCAAATTTACACCATTGACACAAAATTCGCACAACTATAAATGGATATTGCTAAAAAATGGAGAAAAAGCTTATGAAGGAGAATTCAATGTTGAAGTATCTGCTGATTCTCGCAAGGATGTTAAATTGAACTTACCTGCTCTTAAATCTGAAAGCGGAGTTGAATATTACCTTCAGCTGTATGCGTATGATAAACAAGGCAATGAATTTATTGAACCTGGATTTGAAGTAGCAAAAGAGGAGTTTCCGCTTGAAATCAACAGCTACTTTACAGAAAAAAATCACACAGGTGAACTGAAGAAAGAAGTTAATGAAGATAGAGCGGTTATCACTTCAGGAAATGTTGAGTATGTATTTTCAATCAAGGACGGCAGATCACTCATTAATATGAGATCAGGAGACAAGAATGTTTTCAGAGAATTACCTCGTCTCAACTTCTGGAGAGCACCTGTAGACAATGACTTTGGCTCAGGTGAACACTATAACCTCAGATTGTGGGATGGTGCAGGACATAATGTTATTTACACCTATAAAGGTACTGAAGAGAAAGATTATGGCATTACATTCTCATATCGTGCAAAATTAAGAGGCATTGAAGCTTTCGTGGATGTAAATTATACTGTAAACAGAGACGGAAGTCTTACCACCGATCTCCATTATCAGGCACAAAGTGATGACCTGCCCGAAATGATGAGATTTGGAATGTTGATGGTATTGCCAAAACAATACAATCATTTCAGCTGGTACGGACGCGGACCATGGGAAAATTATATCGACCGTAACGATGATACTTTTATGGGTATATGGAATGGACTTGTGGAAGAACAAGCTTATGAGTACTATCGTCCACAGGAAACCGGTAATAAAACAGATGTACGCTGGTTAACACTGACCAACGAAAATGGCAGAGGTATCCGTGTTGATGGCGCACAGCCACTATCTGTAAGTGCAACTAACTTGCGTCCGGAGGATCTTGATCCGGGTATGACAAAAAAACAGCAGCACTGGTCTGATATAATACCACGGAATGAAACAGTACTCTGTGTGGATCTGTTCCAGCGAGGTGTTGCGGGATTAAATTCGTGGGGTGCAAAACCCTTGGATCAATACAGATTTTCAGATAATGAATATCGCTACAGTTTCACAATAAGTACAATTAGTGAATAATTACAAAACTGAATTATAGTTCATAAAAAAACCCGGACATTTATTTGAAGTCCGGGTTTTTTGTTAGTTTATATTTATAAATCGATAAATCATATTTTCCTTATTTGTCATTAGTAATAATAAAAAACAAATTCAACTTTAAACTATTATTTTTCAATTTTAAACCGGAGTTTAGATTTTACTCCCTTTACCGGATTAATTTCATAGTATCCTCTTTCATTTTTTGCATACTCACCTGAAAGAAAAGTTATTTGTTTATCAGTTGCATTTATATCCAACTGAACATTACCTTCAAATATGACATTAACTTCGCCTGTTTGCGGGTTATAATCAACCCGATTAATTTGACCAGATTTTGTTTCAATTTTCAAGGCTTCAGAAGCGATGAAAACCCTGTTTTTTCCGGCGGTTGTTAATTCAGTACTTATCAAGTCTCCATTTTGTGTAAGGTTTCCACTAAAAGCTAGCCATCCAAATTCCGGATGATTATAAACATAAGTTGAAGAATTAACAGCATATCCATAAAAGCCACTTCCATAGTCGCATGTATATCCGTCTATATCTAGTGTTGAAGGATAAGAATGAAAAGCCGCGGGAGCGAATCCTTCTTGAGTTATATTAGCCAAAGGACCCATAGAACCGGCATGCCCCACACGTAGTAGATAAAAATCATCCGGGTTATCCCAAAATGCATCTAGAACGGGAATTGCATTAAGTCCCGAGCCATAATGATGTAACTGTCTTTCTATCCTGGCAAGCTTTCCGCCATAAACAAAATCCCAATATCTGCGGGCACTACCATTATACCCCCAGTGAGGTACAGTTGGCATATATGCAAGTATGGCATTAAGAGTAACATCTGCTTTATCATCAAAACCAAAATATGATGTCCACATATACACCTCTTCCTGTCCGGTTGAATCCCATGGCATTTCACTTCCAAACGGATATTCCAGTGAATTCCAGTGATCAGCACGTTTTTTCATTTCGGCTTCCAGTTCTGATGCCATCTCAGTGAATCCCTCACGTTGTAAATCTAAAAGGATGTAAAGAAATACAGAACCCTCCATTTGTCCAAATTGAGCATAATAAGGAGCAAATTTCATCATCGCAATTGATGTGTAATAAGCATTTTTGAGGCTGAGTTTCCAATCAATATCATCATAACCTCGGTTTCTTCCCAAATGATACATTACCCAATGAGCTGCCGCAACGTGAGGATAGTTGTAAGACCTGCCCAGATCTTCCGCATTTTCAATAGACCATGCTTCCCATCCCCTGAATCGTATTGAATCACTATATGTACCTTCCGGCATTAATTCAGGTTCATAGTAAAAGAGACTTTTTCTGACACCATATTTCGTAGAGTCTGAGTCATGTTGTATACCTCCCCAAAGAGTTTCATTTAAAAAGCGCTTCATTTTCTCCACTTCCTCTCTTTCCGGCTGTATCAGCTGCTTCATAATTGCTGCAAGCCAGCTACCTGCACCGGCCTCATCACTAAGACCTACAAACCAGGAACGACGCTCCTGTGTGAGTATTTCTTTTTTATCATAGTCGTAATTCATTACAGAAGGTGAACGTCCAAAAAGATCTCCATCATTTTCATACCATTGTTCAGTTGTAAGAAAATTTCCCAAATCATTTACAACTTGTTCTTGTGATTTAATCACTTTATAATTAATGGTTTGAAGTGTTTTGTCTTCATAAATAACTGACAACCTTGCTCTTCCCCACTCCCTGCCTTCTATCTCAAAATGCGACCATCCGTTATTAGTATCACCTTTACGTTTAATTGTTAGCGCATCTTCCGGATACACTGTTATGTTAGCTATCTTATTAGGATATTTAATAAAAAGATTACTTTTCTCATTCATCGGGACAATGTAGCCTGGAAGACTAATAGCTACTGGTCTTTGCTCCTGAATCAATTTATTTTCAATTTCACGAATTGATGGTGCAATTACAAATTTTAATGAAAAATCCTTCACTTCTCCACTTGCAAGAATAGTAGAAGTAGGTTCATTCCACTGCTCTACACCAATCCATTCTGTTTCTGAGTTAGCTTTACTATGAATCAGCCACTCATGAAATCCTTCAAAAATCACTCCCTTTGGAGTTGGATCATCATTTAAAGGATTATAAGCTTCAAAACCTGCATTTTGATGAGGAAGTACCAACATGCTGCCTCCCTTTCCATGGAGACGGTTTACCAAAAGGTATCCGGCATCTTGTCCGATGTATGGATCAAAAAACACGTTGTCATGATGTGCCTCATCCAAACTCTTTCCTTCTAGAATATTGTTAAATATCAGAGGTATGCCTAGTGATCCAATTTCTACTTTCTCTGAAGAGTTGTTTGTTATCTGAAAACGTAAAACCAGGTCTCCATCAAGGGTCTCCCAATACCTTTTTATTTTTACAGGAATATCTGCAGGCAGAGTGGCAGAAAGATCAGCTGCAGCAAGTATATTTCCCTTTACCGGCAGTTTATCTATCGGTCTACGCTGTTCAGCAGTTGAATAACGTCTCCAATTACTCTCACCTTCTTTTTTTAACATTATATTTAAATCACCGAGATGATATAGGCCGTCTTTATCTCTTAGCATGATACGATCCGACGGTGTATAATCAAAAGATGTATCTGATAAAGGAGACAGATGCTTCACGGTTTGAGATGCATCCACTAAAGAAAGTCTGAAGGAATTTGTAGTGAATTTCGATTCACCCTGATCCATAAATAATGTCGATGGTCGTTCTGCAATTCGCTCCCATGGGGATTGTGCATTAGTAATAAACACACAAAGTGCAAATACCAGTAAAACTAAAATATTTTTACGTTTCATTTTTTTTATTTTTAAATTTCACATTGAAAAAGATTAATAGCAATATGGCGACTAATTGGCTCATCGGTTTCGGGAAAATATTCCGAAATAATTTTAAACAACCCCGGGTCATATAATCTCAATTCTTCTCTAGTATTAACCTTGTTATGTTTCCCGTCTCCACTGTCATTATCTACTTCAGCATTAATATCAAACCAGTTTTGAACTCCTTCAGCCCAATATTCAGCTATATTTGTTGCAGCATAAGTATTTATCCATCTTCCATTTGCAATAGCTTCATCTAGAGAAACCTGCAGTCGGTTATTAAAATTATCATCTATAGGAGCAATGCCTACATAATGAATGGTATGTGCAAATTCATGTATAAGAATATCTTCAGCATGATATTTATCTATTTGATAAGCAAGAATATTCTCCTCTGCACAAGTAGTCAATGGTCTATTAACTGTTCCGCCCAAACCCCTTGCACGCACATCCCAATTAAGTGAAGTATCATTAGCAAGATGGGCATGCTCAGGTATATCTGTAGTCCCTTCATAACGAGCCATTATTCCAATACGCGTATTGTGACTTGTCATGGATTCCATCACTTCAGCCGGCAACATATCTGTCAATGCCTTCACAGTAATATAAGCTGCATAAAAACAGGAGTCAGGAACTTTCCAAGAGCTGATTACATGAATGCCGTTCACATTCATATATTTTTTATAAAAAGGATCCAGCTCCAGATATGCAGGTGGAACTGTAATTTCTGGTGTATCCACTAACTGAACCATGGAGAGTGATTTATTACTCTCTTCGTTCTTAATACCATTTTTATTGAAGCATCCAGTCAATAACAGGATGATACAACTTAACATCAGTATTCTCTTCATTTAAAATAATTTTAAAATTATATTTCATTTTTCTATTTCTGTTTATTAAAAGCAGTATATGTTTCTGCCATAATCTCTAAGATTTGTTCTCTAGTGGAAAAACCATCGTATAGCCATACTCCCATAATTGATCCAGTAAAATTTTCATGAGGCATTCCCGACGCTCCAATCATTATCTTGTCCGAATCAACAAATAACGATAAAGGAAACTGTTTGTCAATTTCACCGTTAACATATACATATTCGCACATACCATCAAAAGTTATTGCCAGGTGCTGCCACTTGCCGGCTTCCGGGACTTCATTAAAGGCAACATCTACGTAGCCATCACCATGTGCAACTGCACCATAGGGTCCGACACCATACATCATAGCTGCATAAGAAGCCTGTAGCATATTTCTCCTTGAATTCCATGACACCAAACATTCCCCTGTCCCGACTTCTGGATTATAGACCCATGCCGTAACGGTAAATGGTGCATTCCAATTTAATGACTCTGGAGACTTTTCCGAAAGTATCAAATAACTGTCTCCATCTAAGTTTATCGATTTAACTCCTTCATTAACAGACACTACAGGTTTACCCACAGGATCAAAAACTCCACCTAACTCTCCCTTATTTTCAATTCCTTTCTCAACAATACCTATTGATTCATCATCAAAATCCAACTTTGCAAGTAGTCTCCTTTGACCGACTACACTGCCCGGACCTTCAATAACCTCCTTATTGCTAAATTGAGGTACTTCAAACAGCTCATCATAAACTTTCACATTCCAAATAGCGGCAAACATACCGGTTTTTTCAGTACCGGTTATGGTAATTCTCAAATATCGTGCTTCACAATCATTATCATCTATCATTGGAGAGCCACTTCTTCTATTAGAGGTTCTGTCTGAAAATATTTGCCAATTAAGACTATCAGTTGATATCTCCCATTTATACTGATAATAAAATGTAGGATACTCAAACTGAGTCATTATCCTCTTAATATTCTTTTTTTTGCCCAAATCAATAGTAAGTATTTGAGGTAACCTACCATCCTCAGCTTTCCATAATGTACCATTGTTATCGTCGGTTGCAAACTCCGGCAGATAAGAGTGATTAATTCCTTCTGACTCAAACCTGGTAGGGGGTGAAGAGAGATGGTAATATGAAGAAGCTGATACATCAGAAAGATACGCCAGATTTCTGTATGATATACTATTTTCAGCCAGATAACCAATACCATTATGTGTTGGAATTATTCTCTCGATAGTAGTATCGTTTCCAAATATAAGAGGATCAGCACAGATCTGTCTGAACTCTCCTCCTGAACTATGAGGATTATCATGCCTATGATAAAGTATATAATAATTTCCGTTTTCTTCTAATATTGAGTTGTGTCCGGGACTATCTATCTTTCCATCTTCAGAACCTGCAAGTATGGGATTATTTTCACCATAATGATAGGGACCATAAAGGCTGTCTGCCCATGCATAGTGGACAGCATAACTGCTTAGCCTGCAATCTCCGGAAGAATACATCATTATCCAGCGATTATTATGCTTGAATGGGTATGCCGCCTCAAACACATCAGGTAGTTGTTCAACAGGAATAATACCCTCTTTCTCAATTTTCAGGTTTAAAGGATTTAACTCTGCCCAGCCTAATCCTCCAAACGATGTACACCATGTTCCAAACCAAGCGGAGATTTTACCTTCATCTGTTTCAATAAACTGTGCATCTAAAGCAGGAAGATGCTCTTTTCCGGTTCCGACCGGAATAACCGGGTAACCTTCATTAATTGGCTCCCATGGTCCCATCGGGCTGTCGGATACATATCCGTATATATTACACCCAAACTGACAGTTACCCATAAAGTAGTAATACTTTCCATCAGCCCCTTTCATTACATCGGGAGCCCAGCAGTTAGTCAACCCTTCAGGTAATTTTATATCCATTTCGTAGTTGTACCAGTTAACAAAATCTTTACTGATCCATACTTGTGGCTCTCCTGATGCCAGTTTGACACCATCAGTTGTAGCATAAATGTAATATGTATCACCGAATTTCTTTACCGTAGGATCAGCAAAATAACCGGGTAGCAATGGATTGCCTGTTCCAGGTGAATTGAAGTTCATTTCCTGTTTGTTACTGCAGGATATTAGTATCAGACCTATCAGTAAGGGTAGAATTTGTTGTATTTTCATTTTTTATATTGTTATTCATCTGAAATTCCCATTTGAGGTTTTTTTGTAAAACAACCAAACCTGTTTATGTGATAGTTATATTAAATTGAAATATTGCTTTGTATTGTTTATCATTTTTTGTATAGATAAGTGCCTCTTTAATAGTGAATTTGTCACCCTTCTTACACTTGTTGGGATACTGACCGATAAAGAAAGTAAAATCCGAGTGAGTAAACTCGGAAAATATAAAACTCTCACTGCCCCATCCCACTACATCCCCACTTTTGTTAAACCAGAAACCATATCCATTGGCAGTGGTATCATAATTATGTCTACCGTCTGATTCAATAGAAGCAAATGCAATTTTATTCTCTTGGGGATGCTGCTTTGGATAAAGCATAATTCCGACCATTTCAGCCGGTTGCATAACAAATGCCTGTGCAATTTCATAGATGTCTCTGTTTTCAGTCATATTTATTTCAATACCGGAATATGTATTAGCGTCGGCAGGAATACTCAAATTATAGGTGAGTGTGATATCCTTCGGTGAAGCATTTGGATCTATTGTTATATTCCCAAGTACATCTGTCCCTTCAATTTTTATTCTGTAAGGCCACTGATCATCGTTTAACTCATTTTCATCCCATGCGTGCGAATGATAAACTGAAGGTGCACCCAAAACTACAAACCAGATCTTATTACAATTTTCAGGCACAAGAAACTCAACCTTTGAGTTAGGTTCGGAATTCATTTCACCATATACCCTTTTACCATTATTTAGCAATGCTACAAAACCATAACGCCATCCGGCAATAGAGATATCTGTTTGATTGTAGGAGGTTACCTTAATTGTTTCTTCCCCTTTCAATGCTAAACCGGGGTCTCCTAATGTCAAGGGCGATCCAGGTTTAATTCCATCAAAAGTTATTGTAATTGCAGTACCGGCTTCAGGAACATTGAGCGGAATAACATTATAACCGGAGGTACCGGGACATTTACTGTATGCTACCTGGTAACCACCATCAGCGAGGGGATACAACAAGTAGGAGTGTTTACCTATGTACGACTCCCCATTTGAACGTATTTCATCAATATCCCAAGTCACAAATCTGGATACAGCTTCAAATATCTCATCATTAAACTGATCTACAGTTAGTTTATTAAGTCTCATATAAGTCTCTGCCGGATCTTCAGGCATCAGAGATTCTCGCCATAATTTACCTATAAAATCATTACCATGTTTATTAGCCCAATAATAGTGAATAAAATAGCTGGCATATCGCTGCCATTCATGAAATAAATTGCGATGATAATTTTTGGTATAGACATTGAAATTATAAGATTCAAACACCTCTCTGGGGTATGACTGAAAAGATTGCCATTGGGCAGTCTGTTCCCAGAAACCATTTCCACCGTTTCCTCCATAACCATATCTGAATCCGCGTGAGTAATCATTTGCAGTCTTTCCTGCCGCCAATAAATCTGCATACACCTGATACTGAAAGCTATGCCCAATTTCATGAGCAATGGTTGACCCTACCGGTTTACAGGTAGGGGGACTCACCCAAATAGCACCGATAACATCATCATATCCGCTGCCATATGCCATCCAGTCCTCCCGATAATGAAGGTATATTTGCATTTTATATTTGTCGAGGTTGGAAAGACTATTGCCCAATTCGGCAAATTTCAACTTTTCTACATTTATTCTAAAAAATGATTCAGCTTTCGCAAGCAGATCATCTATATCCACCCTAAGCACTTCTGGTAATGAAGTTGAGTTAGGATTTTCAGTAAAACCTTTTTCCCAGAAGACAATAAAATGTTCCGACTGTTTTGAACGGACAAACGACCATTTGCTATCTTCCCGTAGCCAGTTTATATTTTTAAATTCATTAGGCTTGTATATTTTGTAGTAGTCTTGAATATCAGAAGGTTTCAGCTCAAAAACAGCTCCATCACCCGGTTCCTCTTTATTGTCAGGTTTTTCTGTTTCAATTGCCGGATCATCTGAACTGCAATGACAGAGGCTGAATAAAAAGCAAAACATAAAAAAGATCTGGAGCTTTTTTCTAAACATATAAATCCTCCGGATAAAAAAATCAGGAGAATAATTCCTTGAAGAAAATTATCCTCCTGTAAAATTAATAATTAAGCCATTGTTGCGGTGATAATGAAACGGAAGAAATAAGACGGATTTTCCTTATCACGATAACCGATACTTAGTGTATATTTACTTCCCTTATTAAGTCCGGGTGCCCTTCCAATATACAGAATTTCGTCATCTGCAGATAGCTCTGCAAAGAGAGTGAAATCGGTTGCCCCCCAGTTGCATACAGCACCCTCGCTCGTCATCCAGTAACCAGGCGCATTAGCTGTATAACTGCTGGTTTCATCCCAAACACCACTTTTCGGATTCACTGAGTACATACGAATTGTGCCACCGAAGGTATCTATGTTTGACAGAAACTCTTCCAAGCTCAAATTCATACAAACCTCTATCGTTTCCTTATATTTATTTAGGTCTATTCCGTAAGAGCTGTAGTCACCTTCAGGGATCGTGATATTGAGCATAACTATAGAAGGGTCAGTATAAGAAGCCTCAAAGGCAAAACGGACATAGTCGTCATAATCGGGTCCATTTAGGGCAAACCCTACATTAAAACCGATGGATGTTCCTACATCAACGCCCTCAATCGGGTATATTGTCAGTGTTTTATTACTGGCATTTATTTCCAAACTTACTGTTTTAGATGCGTCTGACTCAGTAGTCACACCTCCTGCCGTATTATAATACCATCCGGTAGTGCCTTTTGTTGTTGCAGCCTTATTCCAATGGTTACGGGTTGTATTTATGTTGTAAAATACTACTGACCCATTTTGCAATCCGCTTATTACCTGATCTGCTGTCAAGCCCATCTTTTCCTGAAAAAGTTCGTTATAGTCTGTCAGGTTAATCACAAATGGCTCCAGCCGTTCCACGGCAAATTCAATATTCGTAGATACTGTAGCCTCCTGATCTATTCTCAGATAGGGGCTTTCGTCCTCACCGTAGATATGTTTGCTTGTAGCATCTTCAAAGCTGTCACTACATGCAGTAAACATATAGCAAACCGATACTATAAAAGCATATATGATATATTTCTTCATGTCAATTTTATTATATTGTTTATAGCAACTTAATTACTTTCGTATCCAGGGTTCTGAACCAGCTTGGGATTTCCATCCAGGAATGTTTTGTGAATTGGAAAAATATCACAATGATTATCTGAAGGATCTGTTTTAGCTCTTTTGGAAAACCACGACTTACCATTGTAAACATTTTGATTAGTTCCATTAATACGGAAACGTATCAGATCTTGTCGACGGTGATGCTCTGCAACAAACTCCCAAGCAAGATCATCGAGTAATCCTCCCATTTCAATATCATCACCTCCTTCATTTGTTGTTACCCAAATATCCTCTTCACCCATCTTACCTTGATTTTCACGATAGCCGTATTCATATACACTGCCGCCTTTCAACTGCGCAACTGTACGAACAGCTTTAGTTGGATTATCTTTAAATGCACGTTGACGCACAGCAGTAACCAAGTCAGCAGCAGCCTGTTCAGTTTCACCCTTGTAACCTCCCAAACGGAGCAGACACTCTGCTTTAATCATATAAGCATCAGCCAGACGGAAAAATGGTATATCGTCATAAGCAGATCCAAAGTCACCAGATAAAATTTCATATTTGATCAGACGTGCACCTTCAAAGGGATAACAACCCGGATTATCGATACTGTGAATTTCGCGAGTATAAATCAAAGGCTGACCTTCCACCATAATGGGAGATCCACTGCGATCGTACTGTTGTCCGACTGTCCATGTCGAAGAAAAACGCCCATCCTCTTCATCATAGGTGTCCAGAAACTGTGGTAAAGCAGTACTTCCACCGGTAGCCCAGCCATTGAAGTCCCACACTGCCCTTCCAGCCACGTGAATCCATTTATTAGCATAGTAATTCCCACTGGCATATTTATTTTCGAATGGGATTCCAAAAATAATTTCGGGGCTACCTGAGATATCCTCTTTGAAATTGTCAGAATAGTTTGCAGCTAAAGAAAAACGACCGCTGTTGATTATCTCATTTACCTCATCAATTGCTTTTCCATACCATGAATTATCACTATGATCATTAAACCAAGCATTGTGATTCAGATACATTTTTGCAAGAATCATATTTACCGCATAATCATTAATTTGTCCCATTCCATTATCAGGTCCGCATTTGCCTTTGATATCGGTCAATTCATCTATGATAAAATCCCAAGTCTCCTGAGGATCTGCCTGGTCAGGCATCCATCCTGCAGGGTGATCGTAAGTTGTATCAAGAGGTATATTGCGGAAGAGATCGAACAGTATGTAGTAATAAAGGGCACGATATCCTCTCAATTGTGATGTGGCTGCCTCAGAAGCTTGTACTGCTTTATCTGCCAATAACTTGTTACATGCATTGATACCTGCATAAGCATAATTCCATTCAGTCCAAAAGTGTCCTATCTGTGAGTGAAACTGATGTTTGTGTAGTGAAACATAGAGGTCTCCCCAGCCAATACCTATACGGTAAGGGGTACACCAAAGATCTGACGATTCATCCTGAATATCGGCATAACCGTTCCATCCCCAGTATAAAGAGCGTAAACTGCTGTACACCGGAGAAAACATACTGGCTGCATCTTTCTCAGTAAATTCATATTTCTCAGCAGCTAGCGTATCATAAATGGTTTCACTCAAGTCTGTACAGCTACCGAAAGTGAATATTAAAACTCCGACCAGTGAAACTATCGTTGATTTAAAAATATTTTTTTTCATCATAATCAATATTAGAATGTGATATTAACTCCAAAAGTACATGAGCGGATCGATGGATAACGGTCGCGCCAGTCAATACCTGCAGAGCGTGGACTTCCATTTGAAAGCTCAGGATCCAAGCCACTATATCCGGTAATAGCAAACAAATTATCACCTGAAATATAAGCTCTTACACCCTTTACATAAGTCGTATTTTTTAGCGGAACAGTATAGCCAAGAGTTAGATTGGTCAATTTCACGAAATCTCCTTTTTCCATATAGTAACTGACAATAGTCTGTTTTTGTGATGAGGAAAGAGTGTTTTGACCTCCATAAGGTGCTTTTTCCACAGATTTAAGCCTGTTATAAGCGATAGAGTTGTTCTCGTAAAATGCACGGGGTTCATTCAGAATATCAAATCCAAACTGGCCTGTAAACTGCATCGAAAGATCAAAATCCTTATAGAAGAAAGTATTATTCCATCCCATATAGGCTTTTGGAAGGGAGTTGCCAAGATACTGACGATAATTATCGTTATTAAGCATGTTGTCGGTAAACTCTTCAGCTTCACCTGTCGACGGATTCTCAATTAACCAAAGTCCGTTTTCTGATACACCAACAGACTTCAATCCGTAGAACTGTCCCACAGTCTTACCTACTATTAGTCGTTGTGTTGCGATAGAAATAGGTTCACCCAACCAAGCATCATCTATTTCATTAGCTGTTTCATATAGATCGTTTGAGAGGCTAATCAATTTATTTCTGGAAAAGGAACTGGTAAGTGTAGTCTTCCATTCAAAATCTTTTGTACGTAAAGGAACAGAATTAATAGCAACTTCTAATCCCTTGTTGTTCAATTCACCAACATTAGCCAGTGTACTGGTGTAAAGATTAGGTGGAGCAGGTACGGAGTACCACCACAACATATCAGTAGTTTTTTTGTTATAGACATCCACAGATGCCCCGAGTCTGTCATTTAGTACACTAATATCCAAACCTATGTTTACCTCTCCCGATTTTTCCCATTTCAAATCAGGATTAGGATTGGAAGCAACAACTAAACCCGGTTTCCATACGCCGTCTTCATAATAGTAAGAAGAACCTAGTGCATAACGGGTCAACGACTGGTAAGAGTTATTGGGAATTACACCTGTTACTCCATAACCGGTGCGTAACTTCAGATTATTGATCCAAGTTAAATCTTTCATAAACTCCTCATTGCTGATAGTCCATCCGAAAGATGCTGAAGGAAAGGTACCCCACTTGTTGTTCTCTCCAAACTTGGAGGATCCTTCCTGACGCACACTTAATAAAACATTATACCTGTCAGCATAACCGTAACTGATACGTCCGAAAAAACCAATCAGCTTGTTGTCATTCTTGTAACTACCCATACCGGCTTTTCCATCTTTAAGTGCCATACCCACTCCAAGATTATTATACTGGAAGAAGTCATTCTGAAAATCATAATTATTAGCATTAAATCCCTCACTCACACTATACTGGTAACTATATCCTACTAACCCATCCACACGATGTTGACCAAAGAAGTTACTATATTTTGAAGTCAACTCGAGATTGTCTGTGCGGCCTTCACCAAATGAATGATAGGCATAACCTGTATGGTTTTCCATCTTTTGACTGAAATACTGAGAGGTATAATAGCCTTTATTATGAGCATTAGAAAGACGGGTGGCCACCATCAGATTAGTCTGCCATCCTTTGATAGGTTCCAAAGTTATGTTACCGGTCATACGAGTCCACTCATTATTGTAACCACCTGTACGCTCCTTTATCATTCCCACAGGATTGTAATAGTAGTTAACCTGAAAATTCTCGTAATATGAACCGTCCTCGTTCCATATCGGCTCTGTGGGGTTGTGAATTAAAGCCTGACGGTAAATATTGGATGCATCAGAGTTACTAGCATTAGTAGCGCTGTTTTTGTGAACTCCCTTTACTATATTCATCTGTATCTTGAGCATATCGTTGAACATCCAGTGAGAGACATCTAGATTTACTTTCATATCCCTGCTATAAGTATCCATGATAACACCATCTTCGTTTCTATAACTAAAATCTGCCGAATAGGTTGTTTTATCTGTACCACCACGCACGTTAACATTATGATTGTGCGTCATCGCAGTCCTTGTGACGGCATCAAGCCAGTCGGTATCATACCCTTTATCAACGAAGTTTGTCTTTCCCAATCTAATATCTTCCGGACCATAAAAATCAAGTGTTTTTCCAAACTTAGATAATGAAGTGTAAGCTGAATAATTTGCAATTGTTTGGGCACCTCTGATTCCTGATTTAGTGGTAATCAAAATAACTCCATTTGCACCTCTGGTACCGTAAATAGCGGCAGCTGAAGCATCTTTTAAAACATCAATTGATGCAATATTTTCAGGAGCCACTGTTCCCAAGTTTCCTTCTATTCCATCAATCAGCACCAAAGGAGTTGAACTGCCTTCTAGGGATATCACACCGCGTAAGCGAATTGTGGATCCGGCATTAGGGTCACCCGATCCTTTTGTAATACTTAACCCGGCAATCTTTCCCTTAATGAGATCAGCAGCGTCGCCAATTTTACCAACAGTAAAATCTTCGGCTTTAACACTCGAAATAGCACTGGTAACATCCCCTTTTCGTTGTGTACCATAGCCAATCACCACTATTTCCTCCATAAGCTCTGTATCTTCACTCATGGAGATTTTCATGTTAGTAGAGACCGGCACCTCAATTGTCTGATATCCAATATAGGAAATCACCAACAATGCACGGTTATTTTGCACCTCAAGCCGGAATGATCCGTCGCTGTTTGTAACAGTACCATTCATTGTTCCTTTTTCAATAACGTTAGCCCCAATCAGTGATTCACCTGTAACAGCATCAGTGATAATACCACTTGCCGTGAAAGGATTCTGCTGAATCTCTTCAATAATCAAAACTTGATTATTGGAAGAGTAAACAGGTTCAAATAAACCCGAAAGAGACAGTATTGAAACAATCAAAATACCCAAAAACATATCTTTCTTTCTTGATGAAGGAAAGACATAATGAATTAAAGTGTTCACTTTCATAGTCTTTAATTAATTTTACATTACTCTTTTTTATTTTACGTTTTTCCCAGTTTTATAATTCACATATTTAATGCTTTCATAATAAGATTTTTACCGAACTAAAGTAAATTTTAGTTAATATTGCACAGCCATTACAAAGGAAATTAGATTGCATTAATACTAATATAAATATTCTCCAAAATGATAAAAATATTCTCTAAAAATACAAATCAAACCTCCAACTACTAATTGAAGTTAAAATAAGGTATATGACTATTATACATTAACTTCTTCATTGGTAATACATTAGTCGTACATTGTTCAGATCCTCTTCATACTCTATTCATATACTCTTCATACCCACTTTATATTTTATTGAGGAGGATCTGGAATATGTTCCTTTGAAATCCTGTTTTGTTATGTTTTATTTTTGATTCCAATCCGGCGTTTTTTCATTAAGCAGATGCTTTACAAAGAAGTCGCGTCGCTTTCTCTCACCATATTTTCCTCCATCAGTATGACCTGCTCCGGGTAAGATAACAAATTCAAACTCTTTGTTGTGTTTTATGAGCTCTTTAACCACCTGCAATGTACTGGAAGGATCTACGTTATTATCCAACTCTCCTAACATCAGCATTAGTTGACCTTCCAGTAAATGTGCATTAACCACATTAGATGATTCAGCATAATGTTTGCCTACCGGGTATCCCATCCACTGCTCATTCCACCACATCTTGTCCATACGATTATCATGACAACCACACGAAGCTACTCCTACCTTATAAAATTCGGGATGAAAAAGAAGTGCACCCATTGCATTTTGCCCACCGGCAGATGTTCCGTAAATACCCATTTTTTCGATATCCATTTCGGGGTATTTTTCTGCTGCAGACTTTATCCATGCAATACGATCAGGAAAACCTGCATCTTTGAGGTTTTGCCAACAGACATCATGAAATGCCTTGGAACGGTTCGCAGTTCCCATACCATCAATCATTACTGTGATAAAACCTAATTCGGACAATTCGCTGCAACGATGAACCATAGAAAATGATTTTGGTACATGTGAATCATGTGGGCCGGCATATATATATTCTATAACCGGATATTTCTTGTTGGGATCAAAATTTGCAGGACGGATTATTACACCCCAAATATCTGTCACACCATCTCTACCCTTGGCTGTAAAGACTTCTGGCACTCTCCAACCGGCTTCTACTGCTTTTGATATATCAGGCTGATTTTCCGGCTTATAGATTACATTACCATTTATTACAGAACGTACAACTACAGATGGTTTTAAATCTACACGTGAGTAAGAGTCAACCATATATTTATAATCTGAACTGAATGTGACTGAATGATTGGCATTTTCAGGTGTAAGAGCGGTTAATTTTTCGTTATCTAATGATACTTTATAATATTTTTCCAGATATGGATCCTCATTTTTATCCATTCCACAAGCTTTGATAATAACTGTACGGTTATCTTCATCTACATGAATTACATCCTTTACTACCCATTCTCCGCTTGTTATCTGTTTTTTCACTTTTCCTGAAGGTACATCATAAAGATATAGGTGACTCCAGCCGTCTCTTTCTGAGACCCAGAGCAGCTCCTTTCCTTTTTTCAACCAATTAGCAGAGATCTTGTTGTAGTAAATAAATGTATCTGCTCTTTCATCCACAATCGGATATAATCTTCCATTGATATCTCCTGAGTAAACTACATACTGTTGATGTCCTCGTCGATTGAAATGGAAAGTGAAGTATTCGCTATTCTCATCCCAGTCAATTCTACCTAAACTATACTGCTGTTCCACATTAGGAACATCAAAAGTTATCTGTTTATCCTCATCCGGTATAAAAAGTACGGGACGACGAATCGGGAGAGCATCGCCGGGTTTTGGATAGTCATACGAGTATGTTAGCGGCTGAAGCTGATTTTTGGGAGATGAAGAGATTAACAGCAACTTTCTGTCGCCACCTGGTCTATATCTACAGCTGACAAGCTTTTTGGAGTCGGGCGACCAAATAATATCAGATGAGTAATACTCATAATCTGTGCCGTCATAGCTCAATTGTTTACTTACTTCTGTGGCCAGATCTGTAACCCAAAGATTTCCTTCTGAAATATAAGCTTCTCTCTTACCATCGGGAGATTTTACTTTACGATTTGAATTCTCTCTCTGAACGGAACCCCAATATCTGTTTTGATCATTTCTTACCGGTTCTCGTGAGATGGAATATTCCTTTAATGCGATGGTATAATCAAAATTTTCCACACTAAACTTAAGTGTATCAACAGATTGATTAAAAATGACACTTCTGAAAGGAAGATTGTATGGCTCAATTTTATTCAAATCTTTAAAATCTGATAAAAGTGATGCTACTCTCTGCTGATCAAAAGCAGAACTGGTTTTTTTACCGGCCACATCAATTATCATGAACTCCATTCCACGCGGTGTCTGTGTCAGATACCAAAACAGATCAGTTTTTTCAATAGCATCTATTGCTGATATTCCATAGTAGTATTTTGCTGCATACTGATCTCTGAATGAGTCTGCTCGTTTGTACAGACTATCGATTGTTTGTGCCGATATACACAAAGGTATGAACAACAAAAAAACGGGTATTATTAATCGATTAAATTTCATTTTACTATATAATTATCAATTTTCGGGTTTAATTAAGTGCAGATCTTAGTCTGTCGGTAGCATTCTTTATCATATCATGTGTACCGCTACCATCATTTACATACGACACAACCATTCTTCCGTATTCAATAGCATCAGTCAGATCTTGATTTTTATCAGCTGAGATCACACGATCGGCCTGTCTTAGCAAAGTAGAAAGAGGATAAAGGTCTTCAGGCTCCGGCAGATTACCGGGCCTCATACTATTAATAGCAGAGTTGAGTGCTGAAACAGCCAGGTTTACCTCATTTTGATTGTAATTTTTATCACTATTTTCAAAAACTGTTTGTGCTTCGCGAAGATTATAAAGAAGACGTCTATATCCATGCGGAGCCCATGGTGAATGCTCAGGAACCTTTACTGTAAGAGCATTCCACTCATCCTGATTTTGCTTTCTTTCCAATGCAATAGTTATCACTTCATTCAGATTACCTTTTTCTATGCTGCTTGCTAATACCAGATCATTGAGTGCTTTTCGCAAATTAACCACCTGTTTATCCACCTTCAACTGTGAGTCTGCAGTTTCATGAATTTCTTTGGCAGACGCCATAGCCATACGCAGTGCCAGAAATTTATCCCAGGTATAGTTGGCTGAATCCATTAATTCCGCTTCTGATATTAAAGATGTAAGTTGCGACTTATTAAGTCTTACGGACTTCAGATCATTCACACTCTGGTTAATTAATGCAATCTGATCTGTAATCTCTTTCTGTGTAGCCCTGTTTGACTTAACCAGTTTTTTAGCTCCTGCAATAGATTCTTTTAATTTATTGAAAGAAGACCTGGAGTAGTTTCTAGAATTAAAAATCGAGACTTCATACAACTTTTGGTTCAGCATCTCTCTAAATTCTGAAATCATGTCATCTACAATATTTATCCTGAAGTAATGTGTAGAATTCTCCTCTCTGAAGTAATCAGGCTCAAGGATTTTTTCTCCGATATTCATAGTATAGATATTACCATTAGTGCCATAAGAACCACCACTGGAACCATTCATTACAATTGTTTCTAAATATGAATCTAAGGTAATTGTTGCATCTTCCCAGTTATTAACACCTGTTGCGGTCATTGCAAGCGGCCCATACATAATTGTACCTGCCCACATTGGTTCATATTGAGTATTTGGTTGATTCTGTCCTGCAGCAGCTGTTTCCATTTTGTCGGGACCCCAATCAATATGCTTAGTAAAAGGCATGATAACCTCAACAATGTCACCTTCAGACCACTGTCGTTGTGGAATTGTCACATAAGAACTTGGAATGTAATTATCTGAAACTGAAATGCCGTTTACTTTTATATCAAATCCTTCTGTTGCCCAGTAAGGCACACGTAATTTCATTTCAAAACTAGCACTTCCATCAGTCACTTTAATGGTAGAATGTTCAGCAGGCCAAAGACAATCCTGCTCAATGGTGACTCCCTTTTTATCCCAATCGAGAGTTGTGGGCATATAAAGAGCAACCCACAAGGTATTATCTGAAATAAAATAAGTAGCATCCTGATATTTAACATGATTCTCAGAACCTGTACCACCACAACAAGTTGAATGAGGTGTAGAGTTACCCCAAGGTTTTGAAGCATTTAGACCAACTGCATACTGGTAAGTGGTCATATATTTTGTAGGATGTAATGAACCAACCAGTTGATTGTAAAGCAGTCGCTCATAATAATCCATATACTTTGCATCATCAGGATTGAAGCAATTTAAATCTCTGGTAAGCTTAGCCAGATTATATGCGCAACAGGTCTCATTTATTGTAGGTGCCGGATTAGTAGCCATGCTTAGTATCTGTGTATATGGCTGTCTAAACATTTCACCATTACCCACACCTCCTGTGGCGTAACGATAACGACCCTGAATCAGTTCCCAGAAATTCTCTGAAAGATTAAAATAATAAGGATTATTATTACCCCTGAAACTACGTAACGCACTGATTATTTTTGGGATATGTTGGTTGGCATGCCTTGTACGTATATCATCGACATTAATGGATAACGGATCATAAAATGCAGGGCTGTCAAAGTAAGTGGAAGCCTCCAGTAAGTGTGCTTTTTCCTGAGGATCGCTCACCATTTCGGATAGTCGAGCAAGCGATTCACCTGTACCGCCATCCTCTCCTGCAATATACATATTCCACATCTCGAAACGATTCCCTGGTTTTGCTCTGCGCTCCTCCTGAGTCCCATCTGTATTCAAATAAGTACGGTAGTGTAAACGATTCCAAATCCAGAGTCCCATATCTTTTGCAATAAGCAGAGCTTTGTCTGCTACTTCCTTATCATCTATATAGTTTGCTATATCAATTAATCCGGCAAGCTGTTTGTGAATAGAGTAATATGGAGCCCACACCCAGTTTTCGTTATTATAAGCGCGGTACATCTCAATAAGAGCGGCATGGTGTGCAGGGATAGCATTGAGATAACCATATCCGTATTTTGTCCACTCTGTTTTGTGAACATCAAAATCCGCCCAGCTTCCTTTCATTTCAACCAATTCTGCTTCTGGCGCAAAATCACGTGCTTCCCAATATCTGCCAAGCTCTTCATTCCATACAAATGTCCTTTCCTGGCATTCTCTTAATTCATTAACCATGCGAGTCATGTTCTTACGCAACTGATCTTTCTGTTCTGTATTAGTTGCACTGGCAAATGCTTGGGCGAGCGCTGACATATAATGTCCTGATCCATGACCTTTCAGTTTTGTAGTTGGGGAATCCCAACCTTCTGAAACAGTATAACCCTCAGTACTTAAACCATAGGTATCTCTATAATTATAAAGTTGCTGTGAAACATCCCAACTTATGATTTCCTGTATCGCAAGATCCCTGTTAGAAGTAAGTCTGTTATTTCCAGTAATTGAGACTTTATTTAACGGAACAGCTTCTGCTACCGGTATATATGAAGGTACAGTATAATCTCCGGGAACAACTTTAATGTCTGCTGTTACAGGATAACCGTTAACTGTACTGTTATCACCAATGACAAAACCTTCAATTTTATATGTTTTACCTACCGAATATTTATCCGGATTTGACTGTTCTTCCTCTACATTACGAGCCGAATTAGACCATTTTACTTGTCTAAATTCTGATTTACCGTCAGAATAGGTCACCCTAATCTGGAATGGCAGCCTTGGAACAGTACCTACAGGAGAATCAACTGAAACCTGTTCTACCTTTATAATCCTTCTGGCTTCAGACTGAGCAAGGTATTCTGATGCAATTGAGTTTGAGGATTTCATTTGAATAGGGCTGAGTAAAAAAACAAATATCAGCACATTGACAACAATTTTTGATATTTTCATAGTAATTTACAAATTATATTTCCTTTTTATTTGAATATCTTTCTTTACAAAGCTGCAAATCTGTTATTGATTTTATTATATTTATTTTTGTTTAATAAAAGCCTAGATCTGACAATACAAAAATATTTTATTTAAAATAGTATCAACAGAAAAAAAGTCCAATATGATGCCACAATTCTATAAAAAAACGCTTTTGCATATTCATTTTGTTTGTTGAATACAATATCTTCAATCTACACCCTAGGTTTTTTCATCCTTTGAGAAAAAAGGGTAAATTTGCAAATAATCATCAATTTTCTGTTAATAAATAAGTATGCACTCGAACCTGTTGAAATATTTCTTTATTCTAATTATAAATTTTTATTGCCTTAAATCATTCTCTGTTGAACTTAATTTCAAATTTTACAAAGCTGAAGATGGACTTTCTTCTAATACTGTGCATACAGCTCTTCAGGATTCTAAAGGGTTTATGTGGTTCGGAACTGAGAACGGATTGAATAGGTTTGATGGATACAAATTTACTGTATTCAATAATATCCCCAGGGATAAGAATTCTTTGATCAACAATTATGTATATTCTTTAACAGAAGACAATAAGGAGATACTTTGGGTAGGAACTGAACGGGGAGTTTCGTTGTATGATCTTAATAAAAAAACATTTACACCTCTATTGATAACCACTAATGACGGTATTCAAGTGACAGGGAGAATTCAAAATATTATCTATGACAATGGTAGAGTTTGGATCACTTCTGCTACTCAGGGAGTTTTTGTCTGTGAAGATAATAAACTGACACTGTTTCCCTTTGAGGAATTTAAAATTGACTCTACCCGCTCAATTTGGGTAAATACAATTTACAAAGACAAAGAGAATATAATATGGGCTTCTGTGGAGAACACTGAACATCAGATTTATAAATTTGATGATAAAACCAATGAATTTATCCCGGCATTTCCTTACATGAATATAAATGAACTAAAAGAATTACGCTCTTATAGTATATTGGAGGATTCCTATGGAACACTATGGTTCGGAACATGGACAAACGGTTTAATTGCGGTGAATAAAAAAGAAGGTATCATTAAAGGAAGATATTTGAACAGACCAGGTATTGATCGCATCTTACAAATCCATAAGATTACAGAATACGACTCTAAAACTTTACTTATAGGTTCAAACGACGGACTTACCTCATTCAAAATTTCACCTACGGAGGGTAATAAGCTAGACCAACATTTCAAAGAGCCGAAGTTGTCTAACAGGTTTGTTTATCCAGTTTATAAAGATGTTGAAGGCGGACTTTGGATTGGAACATATTATGGAGGTATAAATTATGCATCACCTAATAGAAACTATTTTACCGAATACTCTCATATAAAGTATGAGAACTCTGTTACCGGTAATGTGGTAAGTTGCTTCTGTGAGGATGAAAAAGGGAGTTTATGGATAGGTACTGAAGATGGAGGACTGAATGAACTGGATCTAAAAACTGGTAATTTCACATCTTACAGTCATTTGGAAAACATGAATAACTTCTCTTCAAATAATATTCATGCTCTTTGCGTCATTCGCAACGAATTATGGATAGGTACTTATTCAGGAGGTCTGTTTATAATGGATCTGGACACTAAAAAGGTAAAGCATCATTTTTATGATAGAAAAAACAATAATACACTTGATGCGAATAACATATACTCCATTTTCAATGATTCAGATGATAACATTTGGATAGGTACCACGTCAGGAATAAACTTATACAACCCTGAATCCGATGACTTCACACGTATGCTTTACCTTAATGAATTTGTGATTGATATTACTGAAACAGGAAATTATATATGGTTTGCGACTATCAACGAAGGTCTTCACAGATATAACAAAAAAACCGAAGAATGGAAACAGTACAAGTACGATCCTTCAGATACAACTTCATTGATCAGTAATGATGTAAATACACTACGTGTTGACGACAAAAAACAGCTCTGGATAGGCACAAATCAAGGGTTATGCAGGTATAATCCTGAACAGGACAATTTTATTTTTGAAGAGGTGGAGTTCCCAAGCAACTATATATGTAAAATATTTTCAGATAATGACAATCTTTGGATAAGTACTTTAAAGGGACTAATTGGGTACGATACATCAACAAAAGAGTATCTGCAATATACACAAAGTGATGGATTATTGAGTGATCTTTTTACTCTGAATTCCGGATTAAGATCCTCCGATGGCAGAATATATCTTGGTACTCCAAAAGGGTTTAATGCCTTTTATCCCAGACAATTGGTCAGAAATGAGTATAAACCGCCCATTGAAGTTACTGAATTTCAGCTTTTCAACAAAGTAAGTAATATGGATGATTATATTGTAATTGATAAAAGAAACCAACCCAAACTTACTCTTGCACATAATAACAACTCATTTAGCTTTGAATTTACAACACTTAGTTACTTTGCTCCTGAAAAAAATAAGTATTCATTTAAACTGGAAGGATTCGACAAGGAATGGAATGATGCAAATAACAACAGAAAAGCCACTTACACAAATATTCCTCCCGGAGAATATTTATTCAGAATAAAGGCTTCCAACAATGATGGCGTATGGACTGATAATGATTACATTTTAAAAATGTCAATTAAACCTCCTTTTTGGTGGAACGTTTGGTCAATAATTTTATACATATTGTTAACTATCTCGGGTATTATCTATCTGTTTTACTGGCTACGAATGAAAGATATTAGAAAAAATGAAGAGAAGTTCATTAAGATTAAAAATGAAAAGGAAAAAGAGATCTATAAGTCACAAATCGAGTTTTTTACAAATGTATCACATGAAATAAGAACGCCGTTAAGCCTGATTATAGCACCTCTTGAGCAGGTGATTGAGAATTCAGAAGAAATGCCTGATTCCACAAAAACCAACTTAAATATTATGAAAAGTAACACTAAGCGGTTACTTACATTAGTGAATCAATTGCTCGATTTTTCAAAAGTAGAAAAAGGAGGTATACAGATAACCTTGTCGAATCAAAATATTCATACTTTGCTAATATCTGTTTACGAACGTTTTGAGCCTTTAATTAAGCAAAACAAAATAAAATTTGAGTATATCTGCGATGATATAAGCATGGAGACCATGACCGATCAGGAGAATCTTACTAAAGCAGTCAGCAATATGCTAAGTAATGCTTTAAAATATACAACTGATTACATCTCTCTGGTTTTTGAGGCTGATTTTTCAGATTCATATTATAAAATAACTGTAAATGATAATGGAAATGGACTTCCTGAGCAGGAGGAACAAAATATTTTCAATCCGTTCTACCAGATTCCCGGGCAACATAAGTCTGGAACAGGCTTAGGACTTTTTTTGGTAAAGTCGATTGTAGAAGCTCTTGAGGGTAAAATTGACATTAAAAATGTATCTGGAAGTGGTGTTTCCATCTCACTGATTCTTCCTAAAAAAACTGATTCTCTATTAAAAGAAAAAAACTCAAAGAGTGTTCTGCAAACTAGATTTGTTCATGATGCCACTGTTGAACATATTAAGCAACAAACACCATGTACCGATTCGGAGGATGAAAAACAGACAATATTAATTTTAGAGGATGATGCTGATATGTTGCTTTATATTCGTAAACAACTACAAGAGGATTATACTGTTTATTCAGCTCAGGATGGAGAAGAAGGATTAGAAATTTTGAAAAAACAAGAGGTAGATCTGATCATAGCTGACCTTATGATGCCAAAGATGGATGGAATTTCTTTCTGCAAAGTTGTAAAAAACAATTTCATGTGGAACCACATACCTGTGATTATGCTAACAGCTAAGACAAGTGTTGTAACTAAAGTGGAAGCGTTTGAAATAGGTGCAGATGCGTATTTAGAAAAACCATTTAATATCCAATACCTTCTTACTCGTGTCAAGAATCTGCTTGATTCGCGCAAATTATTGTTCCAAAAGTTTACACAAACTCCTTATTCTTCTTTAAAAAGTATTGCAGGAAATGAAGCTGACGAAGAATTCCTTATAAAACTTAACAACGCAATAGAAAATAATTTGGAAAATTCAGATTTCTCAATCAATGATCTGGCAACCGAAATGGGCATAAGCAGTTCCGGATTATTCTCAAAAATAAAGAAGATTTCCGGCGTTACACCTAATAAGCTGATTCAGTCCATGAGACTTAAAAAAGCAGCAGAACTTTTGAGTGAAGGTAAATACAGAGTAAACGAGGTGTGTTATATTGTGGGATTCAATAACCCATCCTATTTTTCAAAATGCTTTCAAAAACAATTCGGAAAACTACCTAAAGATTTTAGTAATAATGTTGGAGAACTTACATAAAATCACCCTCCAATATTCACCTTAAACCCATGCTGCTCAAAGAGATTCTTAATAAGATTAACCTTGTTATCTGAAGGTTTTTTCATACCTTCTTCATGATAGTTTCTTCCCAATTTCTCGAACTTTTTTAAAGCAATGTTATGATAAGGCAACAATCCCACTGCTGACGGTCTGTTTTTCAATCCACAGAGAAAAGTAAGCGTTTCTCTAATATTCTCTTCATTACAATTCACTCCTTCTATCAGAGGCATTCTTATCTGGTAATCTTTTCCTTTATCTGAAATTAATCTGAGATTCATTAAAATCAATTCATTATTAACTCCTGTCCATTTACGATGCCTTTCGCTATTCATAAGTTTTAAATCATAGAGAAAGAGATCAGTATGCGGTAAAATATCCTCCAGGATACTACTTTTAACATGACCTGATGTATCAACTGCAGAGTGTATCCCTGCCTTGCCACAAAGAATAAGCAGGTTTTTTAATTCTTTAGGATGCATCAATGGTTCACCACCTGAAAAAGTTACTCCCCCACCTGAGTTGTCAATTATGTGAGTCTCCCTCATGATCAAATCCATTAACTCATTTTCAGTGTAATCCCTTCCGCTCATCTCCACAGCTTTAGTAGGACACACTTCTGTACATTTACCGCAAAGAATACATCTTGAGAAATCGGTTATTATTTCCCCACTTGTTGTTAAAATTAGTGCATTTTCAGAACAAACTGCTACACAACTGCCACAACCAATACATTTACTTCTATTGTATAGTTTCTCAGATTTAAAAGAGATGCTTTCAGGATTATGGCACCAACGACAAGAGAGAGGGCAACCTTTGAAAAACACTGTTATCCTCACTCCTGGTCCATCGTTTATGGAGTATCTTTTAATATCAAATAAAAAAGGCATCGACTTAGACTTTAAAAGGCTTCGTTTTCAGTACGATCGATAATCTCCTGCTTGAGGTTATCATGCAGATCATTAAAATAATCACTATAACCTGCTACTCGGACCATCAAGTCGCGATATTCTTCAGGATTTTTACGTGCTGCCAACAGAGTAGCATTATCAACAATGTTGAACTGTATGTGATGCCCCCCAAGTGAAAAATAACTACGTATTAAACTTCCCAATTTTGCAATACTTTCATCACTTCGTAACAAATCGGGCAAGAAACGCATGTTAAGCAATGTTCCTCCTGATTTTACCTGATCTAGTTTACCAAGTGAACGAATTACAGCAGTTGGACCATGTGTATCAGCTCCATGTGCAGGAGAAGTACCGTCTGATATAGCTTTTCCTGCCAATCGTCCGTCAGGCGTGGCCCCCATAACATTACCAAAGTAGTTGTGACAAGTTGTAGATAGCATATTCATATGATATTTGCCACCTTCTTTCCCGTTAGGACGCCCGTCAATTAGATCAAACAGATCATTGTAGACCTTAACAGCAATATCATCAGCTTTTGCATCGTCATTTCCAAAAAAAGGAGTATTGTTGATAATACGCTGACGCAATACCTCATAACCATCAAAATTGGCAGAGATTGCTTTCAATAAATGATCCATAGTGATAGTTTTATCACTGAAAACTTGTTTTTTTAGTGCTGAAAGCGAATCAGTAATAGTGCCTAGTCCAGTACACTGGATATATGTGGTGTTGTATCGTGGGCCTTCATTATAGTAATCTAGCCCTTTTTTTATACAATCATCTGTAATCACTGACAAAAAAGTTGCCGGAAAATATCGGGCATACATCTTGTCTATATATTGGTTAACCCTAATTTTTAGGTCGATCACGTAACGCAACTGTTTGTGAAAGGCTTCATAAAGCTCTTCATAAGTGGAGAAATTTCTAGGATCACCTGTCTCGATTCCGACTTCTTTCCCTGTTACCGGATTAACACCGTTGAATAGTGTCACTTCTAAAATCTTGGGAACATTCAGATAGCCTGTCAGCAAATATGCTTCTTTACCAAAAGCTCCAACTTCTATACAACCACTACATCCACCTTCTCTGGCATCTTCGAGCGATTTACCTGAACGAAGCATCTCCTGAATATATATGTCCGGATTAAAGATTGAGGGATATCCATAACCACGACGAATCACCTTTATTGCAGAGTGAAGAAAGCGGTTGGGTGTAACAGATGAAATATGGACTGAGCTTCCGGGTTGCAGTATATGAAGTTCTTCTATCACCTCAAGCATAATATAAGATACTTCATTTACACCATCTGAACCGTCGGGTTTAACACCTCCTATATTGATATTAGTAAAATCGTTGTAGGTACCACTCTCACTGGCTGTGACGCCTACCTTTGGTGGCGCCGGTTGATTATTTACCTTAATCCAAAAACAACTTATCAGCTCTTTTGCTTCTTCACGTGTAAGCCGTCCTGCTTTCAGATCCTCTTCATAAAATGGCGACAGATGCTGATCAAAGTGGCCCGGATTAAATGCATCCCAGCCATTCAACTCTGTGATAACACCAAGGTGTACAAACCAGTACATCTGTATAGCCTCCATAAAATTGCGAGGTGCATGAGCCGGTACACGTCTGCAAACTTTAGCAATCTGCAACAACTCTTCCTTTCTTTGCGGATTATCCTCATGTCTTGCCAACTCTTCTGATTTTTCTGCATGGCGTTCTCCCAGGCGGATTAGAGCATCACAAGAGAGACTCATTGCTCGTAATTGTTCTTCCTTATCGGTCGCCTTAGGATCGTTGAAATAATCTAGCTTGTTTATAGAATCCTCTATCTCCTTTTTAAAATCCAGCATACCTTTCCTGTAGATTTTCCCATCCAGACATGTATGTCCTGGAGCTCGCTGTTCCATGAACTCAGTAAATAGTCCGGCTTCATACGCAACCTTCCATTCTTCAGGAACACGACTGAAAATTCTTTCACGTTGTGAACGACCTGTCCAGTATGGTATCACCTCTCGTTTATAGGTCTCTATATCTTCTTCACAAATTAAATAACGCTGTTGTTCACGAGTATTGAGAACCTTCAAATCTTCAACTGAGTGACAAGTTAGTTCAGGAAAAGTAGAAACTGATTTAGGTTTTTCTCCTCGTTCACCTACTATCAACTCATCTTTACCAATATAGATGTACTTTTTTTCGCAGATTTCCATAAAATTCATAGCACGCATCATGGGAGTTGAATATTTCCCTTCATTCTTCCTGTAAAAAGAAGTCTCTATAAGTGCCCTTTCTATTGAAAGTGTTGCGGGAGTAGAAACACTCTCTTCCCTTAACCTGCGAATTCGTTCATTCATTCCTGGTTTGACTTGTATCTCGTCTTGGGTAACAATATCCTGTTCTGTTTTCTTTACAGACCTTATATTTTGTATTAATTTTTTTTCAAGCATATTTTACAATTTAATATAATAGGAGAATAGAAGAATATATCCATAAAATGGATATTAATAAGATTCTAAAAAATAAAAATGAAAAAAAATCAACACATCCAACAGGAGAACAGGCGTTTCCCGTTATTATGATAAAGGGTTGTAAAAAGTTGCTTGAGGTACATATCAAAATTATTTGAAAGCCTTTTCCCTTTCTTTTTCTACTTCTTCAATACTTTTGGCTAAAGGTTTACCAAGAATACGGTTTCCGGTTTTAGTAATCAAAATATTTTCTTCGTTCCGAATACCTCCAAATTCTCGGTATCTATTAACCTCTTTATAGTTGATAAAATTACTGTTTATTTTATTTTCTTCCCAATAGTCAATTAGTTCAGGAATAAAATATATCCCCGGTTCAATTGTCAGTACAAAACCGGGCTCCAGGCTCCTTGCTAGTCGCAAAGACTTCAGCCCAAACTGCTTGCTCTTGGGATGACCACCATAACCTACTATCTCTTCACCCAAATTCTCCATATCATGTACATCCAGTCCCATCAGATGGCCTGTCCCGCATGGAAAAAAAAGAGCATGTGCTCCATTGGCTACAGCTTCTTTTGTATCACCTTTTGTCAACCCTAAAGCTTTTAGTCCATCAAATATCATGCCCCCTACCTGTAAATGTACGTCCTTGAATTTTACTCCTGGCTTCGATAGTTCAATAGCCTTATTATGTGCTTCTAAAGTAATTTGGTATATCTCTTTTTGCTGCTCTGTGAATTTTCCGGAGACAGGAAAAGTGCTACTCATATCTCCCGCATAACCTTCTGGAGTCTCATAACCTGCATCAAGCAAAAACATATCTTCGGTCTTGAGATAATTCCCATGATAATGATTGTGGAGGAACTGACCGTTTATTGTTCCAATTATTGGGAAAGCAATATTCCCTCCTGTTGAAAGTGCTACCTCATGAACCTTAGCAGTAACCATTGCCTCGGTCATTCCTGCCCTGGCATAATGCATAGCTGCTAAATGCATATCGGCAGTTACGGAAACAGCTTTTTCAATTTCTTCGATTTCCTCTTCCGATTTTATATTTCTTTGATTAGCTATAGCCGTGATAAACTCCCTGTCTGCATTTGTATCAGCTTCTTCCACAGAATAGTTAAGAAATTTCTTTAATTTAAGATAGTGCTCAGCTCTGTAGGGAGGTAAATATTTAATTCTACCAATATCGGTTTTTTGAAGTACTTTCTGAAATTCCGATAAACTCCCAGAATATTTTACACCTACACTTTCGGCTATATCTTTAATTGAAGGTTGAGAACCTGTCCATACGATTGAATCTATAGTAGGATCATCTCCATAAATATATTCTTTGTCTTCATCTATGTCGATAATGGATACAAGATTTGGTTGGCTGATCCCAAAATAATAAAGAAAACTACTATCTTGTCTGTAAAAATAGGTATTATCGGCATAATTTATACCACATTCATCATTTCCTAAAAACAATAACTTTCCACTATTGAATTTAGATTTTAGACTCTCTCTCCTCTTAATATAGACCTCTTTATTAAACATTCGCAAAAATCTCAAAATTTATTTACTATACTAATAAATATATTATCAAATGATGAATCAGTCGCAAGGAATTTTATTTACAGTCATATTTATGCAACTACCCGAGCACAAATCGCAATTCCAGGATAGCCTTCTTCGTTTTCTATCGAATCCAATTCCTACCGATTTTCCTGATTTTTCAAAAAAGACTTATTAATTATAATATTTTTTTAACCTGTTCATAAACGTTTTTCCCTGTATATCCAAGCTTTTCATCAAGTACTGTATAGGGTGCCGAGAAACCAAATGAGTTCATTCCCCAAACAGTCCCGTCGGATCCTACCAGCCCTTCCAAAGTTACAGGAAGACCGGCTGTTAATCCAAACTTCTTCTTGCCTTTTGGTAAAACAGACTCCTGATAATCCGCTGTCTGTGACCTAAACAATCCTTCGGAGGGTACAGATACAATCCTCACCTTTACTCCATCTTTTCGAAGCAAACCGGCACCCTCAACCAATGTTGAAACCTCTGAACCGGATGCAAGAAGGATTACATCGTAGTCTTCATCTTCTTCAACAATATAGGCACCCCTGTCGGATTGTAAAGCTTCTGAAAAGCGTGAATCTTTTGAAGGCAAATCTTTTATGTTCTGACGTGACAAGATCAAACCTGTGGGTGACTGACTATTCTCAAGGGCCATCTTCCAGGCTACGGTTGTCTCTTGAGAATCTGCAGGTCGAAGCACAAGCATGGAATTCCTACCACTGTGGTTCTGAAGCTTCTCTAAAAGACGAATCTGAGCTTCCTGCTCCACCGGCTGATGGGTAGGTCCATCCTCTCCTACACGGAAAGCATCATGCGTCCATATAAATATAACAGGGGTCTCCATTATTGCTGCTACTCGTATTGAGGGCTTCATGTAATCAGAAAACGCAAAGAACGTACCGCAGGCCGGAATTACACCTCCATGTAAACTCATTCCTATGTTTAAACATGACATGGTGAATTCTGATACGCCTGACTGAAGAAAAGAACCGGAAAAATCTCCTTTTCTAAAGGCATGGGTATGTTTCAAAAAACCATCTGTCTTATCTGAGTTAGATAAATCGGCGGAAGAAACAATCATATTGTCAACAACCTGTGCCAACTCACTTAAAACTGTTGCTGAAGCAGCACGTGTAGCCGAGTTGGGCGTTTGCTCAATACCAGACCAGTCAATATCAGGAAGTTCACGGGAAAACCATCTGCGTTTCTTTTCTGCCAACTCAGGATTCGATTTGGCCCACTCTGCCTCTTTTGCTCTTTTGGAAGCAACGATTACTTTCAGATCCTCTCTTCTGTTATCGTACAATGTCTTGGATTCAGGAAAAATAACAAAAGGATTCTCAGGATCACCTCCAAGATTCTTTACCGTGGCCTTAAAGTCGGCACCGGCTGCACTCAGGGGCTGACCGTGAGTTGAAACCTGACGCTCAAAAGAGCTGCTGTCAGAGGTCAAGGCTCCAAGACCCATGATGGTCTTACCGATAATAAGGGTGGGCTTTTCTTTTTCTGACTTGGCTGCTTTGAGTGCATTGCGGATATCATCTGCATTATTGCCATCTATAGTGATGACTCGCCAGTTCCAGGCTTCATACTTCTGTGCTACATCCTCACTGGTGACAGCATCGGTGGTAGTGGATAGCTGAATTTCATTGGAATCATAAAAAAGAATAAGGTTATCAAGTCCCAAATGACCGGCTATACGACCTACTCCCTGAGATATCTCTTCCTGGATACCTCCGTCGGAGATAAAGCTATAAATGGTGTGATCCATGACTTCGCCAAGACGTGACTTTAAAAACTTGGCCGCTATGGCGGCACCGGCAGCAAATGCATGACCCTGACCAAGGGGACCGGAGGTGTTTTCTATACCGCGCGATAGATCCTTTTCCGGATGACCGGGGGTAGGACTTCCCCACTGACGAAAGGATTGAAGATCGTCTAAAGAAAACTTACCGCTCAAACAAAGTACCGAATACAACATAGGTGACATGTGACCGGGATCAAGAAAAAAACGATCACGAGACGCCCATGTAGGATCCTCAGGATCATATTCTAAAAACTCGGAAAATAAAACATTGATGAAATCAGCACCACCCATAGCACCACCGGGATGACCCGATTTGGCTGATTCAACCATGGATGCAGAGAGTATGCGAATGTTGTCGGAGACTTTGTTTATTAATGTGTTAGAGTGCATAAAATGTATATAATAGATTGTTATTAAGTTTTAATTTCAAATTCCTATAATAAGTTAACTTTAATGGAATAGGCATAAATACAAAGATAACATTTTTTTTATTGAGAATCCCAACCTATATGGTGACATTTTCGGGCAGGCAAAAAAAAATCACGTATGCGAAATACGTGATTACCTAAAACTAATCTTATGAGAATGAAAAATCTCTTTTTAAGAGACCAGGGTGGAAAACGGGGCTCGAACCCGCGACCTTCGGAACCACAATCCGACGCTC
>ENA-UOOR01000606-UOOR01000606.1-fermentation-metagenome-genome-assembly--contig:-NODE-606-length-49521-cov-11.568876_pt1 | contig 49521 bp, 42 predicted proteins | sample MGYA00245780_ERZ724029 | MGnify/ENA primary metagenome ERZ724029 (study PRJEB28704, sample SAMN03018315) | fermentation metagenome | biome: anthropogenic terrestrial biome; feature: soil; material...
TCTTTTTGGCACCGGAATTAGTCTTCATTTTTGGCATTTTGCTGTCTTCGAATTTGTGAATATTATTTTCTCGTTTCTCCGCGGTCAGGCGAAAAAGTTTGCAAAATTAATGATTTTATCCGAACAATCAAAACATTATCCTTTTATTTTTATCGGACAATTCTTTCCCGGCGAGCTATGCACGCAACCGGTGTTTGTCGACCAAAAGGATAAAAAAACCGGCTAAATAATTCTAGCCGGCACTGTTTCTCCACGACTGCAAAAGAGGTTCGTTTACTCTTCTTTTGACTCCTTCTTGGGGGCTGGTACGCCTTTTTTGGGTGTCAACATAATGGACATGCGTTTCCCCTCCATGATGGGCATATGCTCCACCTTGGCATATTCTTCCAGGTCGTTGGCAAAACGGAGCAACAACACCTCCCCCTGTTCTTTGAAAAGGATAGAACGGCCTCTGAAGAATACATAAGCTTTCACTTTCGAACCTTCACCCAGAAAGTTCATCGCATGCTTGAGTTTAAAATTATAGTCGTGATCATCTGTTTGCGGTCCAAAACGTATTTCCTTCACGGTAACCTTGACCGACTTTGCTTTTTGTTCTTTCAGTTTTTTCTTTTGCTGGTAGACAAATTTCTTGTAATCGATGATCCTGCACACAGGAGGCTTTGCCGTGGGTGCAATTTCAACAAGATCCAACTCCTGTTCTTCTGCTATCTTCTGCGCTTCTCTTGTGGAATAAATTCCTTCTGTTACATTATCGCCTACTAACCGGACTTCCGGAACCCGGATACGTTCGTTGATCCGGTGTTGGTCTTTTGAGTCTTTTCTCATTCAGTGATGTTAATGTTTGCTCTGTTTTATTTGCTTATATGGGTAAAATTCTGGTTGTCCTAAAGCTGTATGTTACCGAAGCACTGGGTTCATCATCTGATTCACCTCCTGTGCCATCGTTTCTGCAAAAGTAATCAATTTTGTGGAACCCTGATCAATCCCTCCCTGTTTTCTTACCGAAACCTCTTCATTTTCTGCCTCTTTCTCGCCCACAATCAACAGGTATGGGATCCTTTTCAACTCATTGTCTCTGATCTTGCGGCCCATCTTTTCGTTGCGGTCATCCACCTCGGCACGGATATCAAAATGTTTCAACTCCTTTACAATGCGATAAGCATAGTCGTTGAACTTCTCGCTCACCGGCAGCACAACAGCCTGCGTGGGAGCCAGCCACAGCGGGAATTTCCCTGCGGTATGTTCAATGAGGACAGCTACAAAGCGCTCCATGCTGCCAAACGGTGCACGGTGGATCATTACCGGACGGTGCTTCTGGTTGTCGGCACCGGTATATTCCAGCTCGAAGCGGTCGGGCAGGTTGTAATCGACCTGGATGGTTCCCAGTTGCCAACGACGTCCCAATGCATCCTTGACCATAAAATCGAGCTTTGGCCCGTAAAATGCAGCTTCGCCCAGCTCCACTTTTGCTTTCAATCCTTTCTCCTGACAAGCCTCCACGATGGCACGCTCTGCTTTCTCCCAGTTCTCGTCGCTACCGATATATTTCTCCCTATTCTCCGGATCGCGCAGCGATATTTGAGCCTCAAAATTTTCGAAATCGAGCGCCTTAAAGATGATAAAGATGATGTCCATCACCTTCAGGAACTCCTCCTTCACCTGATCCGGCGTACAGAAAATATGGGCATCATCCTGCGTGAAGCCACGCACACGGGTCAACCCATGCAGCTCTCCACTTTGCTCGTAACGGTAAACCGTGCCGAATTCTGCCAAACGGAGAGGTAACTCTTTATAGGAGCGGGGGAATGCCTTGTAGATCTCGCAGTGGTGGGGGCAATTCATCGGCTTCAGCAAAAACTCCTCACCCTCCTCAGGGGTATGAATCGGCTGAAACGAATCCTTTCCGTATTTGGCATAGTGACCTGAAGTCACATACAACTGCTTGTTACCAATATGGGGTGTAATCACCTGGTCGTAGTCAAATTCCCGTTGGATCTTCTTCAGGAAGTCTTCGAGTCGGAGACGCAACTGGGTGCCCTTGGGCAACCACAGGGGAAGGCCTGCACCCACGGTCTGTGAGAAATGAAACAGTTGAAGTTCCTTGCCTATTTTGCGGTGGTCGCGCTTCTTGGCTTCTTCGAGCAGAACGAGATACTCATCGAGCATCTTCTTCTTGGGGAAGGTGATGCCATAAAGGCGCGTGAGCTGCGCCCTTTTCTCATCGCCACGCCAGTAAGCACCGGCAGCCGAAAGCACCTTTACCGCCTTGATATAAGAGGTATTGGGCAAATGCGGGCCACGGCACAAGTCGGTAAAACGGCCCTGTGTATAAGTGGTGATGGTTCCGTCCTCGAGCTCGTTGATCAGCTCCACCTTGTAATGTTCGTTGCGTGCGGCAAACATCTTCAGCGCATTGCTCTTGGTGATACTTTCCCGCTGAATATCTTCGCGGGCAGCAACAAGCTCCATCATCTTCTTCTCGATGGCAGGGAAATCGCTCTCTTTGATCACGACCCCTTCTCCTGGATCCACGTCGTAGTAAAAACCGTTTTCAATAGCCGGCCCGATTCCGAATTTAATTCCCGGATAGAGTTCCTGCAAGGCTTCAGCCATAAGGTGTGCCGATGAATGCCAGTAAGCATGCTTCCCTTGTTCATCTTCCCACTTGAGCAGGTTTACGCTGGCATCTGCTTCAATGGGCCGGGTCAAATCCCAGGTTTCCCCATTCACGCTTACAGCCAGCACGTCCTGTGCCAATCGCTGACTAATACTCTGTGCGATCTCTAATCCCGTAACTCCTTTTTCAAATTCCCTGACTGAGGCATCGGGAAATGTAATTTTTATCATGCTCTATTTGTGCTTTGTAAATCTTCTTTGTAATGTGACTGCAAATGTAGTGATTTTGTGATTGATGAAACAGCAAAACCACAAGAAAATTGCACCCCACGAAGTGGAAAAAGCTTTTCTTGTGGAATGTGAACTGACATGTCGATGAAAAATGGCGAAGTAGCAACCTTCTTATTGCATCCGTTTGATAATGCTGTAGGACTGCACGATACCCAACTCACCGGCCTTGCGCAAGTCATCAAGGCCCATTGCTGTCTCCCCGATGGCGAGACGCGAGATACCCCTGTTGAAGTAGGCTTCTGCAAATTGTGGTTCCAGTTCAATAGCCTTCGAATAGTCGGCAATTGCGGCACGGTAATCCTTCTCCAGACTGAAGATCTCTGCCCGGTTATAGTAGGCATAGATGAAGTCGGGATTGATGCGGAGGATTGCTTCATACTCTTTCAGGATCTCTTCGTAATCGATTGATTTGGTGGATATATCCGGCAGTCTGGGTTTTCCGGCAATATTGCCCAGTTCCGGCAGGTTGATGGCTGCACCGGAGCTCATTGCCCGGGGATCGGTTTGCAAACGGTCATACTCCAGTTGTTTGGAGCGCACCACCGCACGGGCAAAATGGGCAAGCAGCATGTCCGGATTCAGCGTGATCACCTTTTGGAGATCTTTGAGTGCATTTTCGTAATCCTGCACAAGCATGAAATCCATGGCTCTTCCGAAATAAAGGGTTGGGTTAACGGGGTCGCTCTCCAACCTCATAGAATAGTTATCGATAGAACGGAAGTGGCTCTCTATCTGCAATTCGTTCAATGCAGCTTCGTTATTGGTTGCTTTAAGTATCCAGGAGAGATGCAACTCACTGTTGGCCTTATCCATCACCTCGGAGTAATAAACCGGCCGATTCACCTCGTAAGAACGTTCGTAGTAAGTGAGTACGAACATCGGTTCCGGATCCACGGGAGCGTGTATATTCTGGACCTTACCACGACTCTGGCGTTGGTATTTTGATTTCTCTGAACGCTCGTTGTCGGCTACAACGAGCATGTTGAACTTATCGATATCCTCATCGGCCTGTTCACGGGTATCTTTGGTTTCACTCTGTTTGCGAGCCTGTTTAAAAGGCTCCGGGTTGACTGTGGCCACCTTGCGAGCTTTTGCTTCTTCTGCACGGGCCAACATGTAATCATTTTCTGCACCACGCAGATCATTCATTTCGCGTTTCAGTTGCGATCGCATATAGTAACCCGTGAAGAAATCGGGGTTTGCCGCGATGACCACATTCAGGTCGGCCAGTGAAGCCTCTTTATCGCCTATTTCATTGTGCAACATCGCCCGGTTCAAATAGGCAATCTTGTTGTCGGGTTCCAGCTCAATCACCTTGTCGAAGTCGCGAATGGCCCGGTTGTTGTCACCTACCTGCGCGCGCAAAAGACCCCGGTTGAAACGGGCAATGAGGTTGTTCTCATCCGTCTCGATCACCCGGTCGTAGTCGGCCATGGCTCCGCGGAGGTCGTTGAGGTGATACTTCACCAGTCCGCGATTGATGTAGTTGCCCTCGAAATAGGGATCCAACCGGATGGCCTCATCCAGATCGGCCAACGCTTTGTTGTACTCTTTCTGCTGAAGCTGCAGTACTCCCCGTGCAGAGAAAGATTGCGCGGTATAGGGGTCAATCTCGATCGCCTTATCCAGGTCGGCCATGGCACTTGTGGTATCATTCATCTCCAGGTGCATCTGTGAGCGGGTAAGATATCCAGGTGTGTAATCGGGAAATCGACGCAACAGCACCTCAAAAAACTTCGCCGCAACTTCATACTGTTTCAGCTCCACGTTTACAATGGCCATGTTTACCAGTGTTATCCGATCCTCGGGAAAGAATTCCAGGCTACGCTGATAATCGGTTGCGGCAAGCTCATACTTATCCTGGTTCTGCCGTGCCGCTCCCCGCAGCTGATAGGCTGCCGTGTAGTATGGGTTGCGCAGAAGGCACTCAGCGGCATCTTCCTCGGCTCCTTTGAAGTCGTCGAGCATAAATTTTGCCATCGCCCTGAAATAATAGGGATCGGCCAGATAAGGCTTCGCTGTAATTACTTGGTTAAAGTATTGAATAGCGAGCACATAATCCTCGAAATAAAGCGCATTCCTCCCAATCATCATCACCCTGTCGGTATTGACCTGTGACGAGGCCGACAAGGTAGAAAGCATGATGCAAACTGCCAGTATGAATTGTTTCATTGTTGAATCTTTGATTGTGCGAATATAGCTGTTTTTTGCATTGTATATCGAAAGTCCTTGCAGTTTGAGTGTTTCCACGGCAGAACGTTTAAAGTAATCCGTTATTTTTCTACTGCTTTTCCACGATTCTGCCTCCCTCATCGGTGACCCTGATGGCTATTTTCACCGCAGTATCGGGCAGGATCGACTCCACCAATTCAGGCCACTCTATGAAGCAGAGGTTGCCGCTATAGAAATAATCTTCGTATCCAAAATCAAAGGCTTCTTCGAGTTTGTTGATGCGATAAAAATCGAAATGGAATATGGGTCTGCTCTTTTTGTCCCTGTACTCGTTGATGATGGCGAAGGTGGGGCTCGACACGGTCTCGGTCACCCCCATCTCTTCACAAATAGCTTTTATAAAGGTGGTCTTTCCGGCACCCATGCTACCATAAAATGCAAAAACCTTGTTGTTCCCCATTTCCTGGATGAACTTGCGGGCAGCCTCATTGATTTCCTGCAGGTTGTTTATTGCTATCTGCATATATTGTTTTATTTCGGGTTTAGTGTAATGAGCGGCACCATCATCTCTTCGATCGAGATACCTCCGTGTTGATAACTTTGCGTGTAAAGCGACATATGATGATTGTAATTGTTGGGGTAAACAAAAAAGTCGTTTTGTGTAGCAAAGATATACCGTGTACTCATGTTCGGTGTTGGTAAACCAAACTCCTCGGGATGCAGCATCTCGAAGAGTTTCCTGGGTTCGTATCCCAGATTTTTCCCTACCTTGTATCGCAGATTGGTGTTGGTTTCTTTGTCTCCCAATACCTTCAGTCCGTTTTTTACCCGAATTGAGCCATGATCTGTAGTGAGCACCACCCGATAACCTTTCGCGGCGATTGTTTTCAGGAGTAAAAACAAGGGAGAGTGTACAAACCATGATCGGGTGAGCGTGCGGTATGCTGCCTCATCGGCTGTCAGTTCGCGAATCATTTTCGAATCGGTTCTCGCATGGGAAAGCATGTCAATGAAGTTGAATACCCATACATGTAAATCATGCTTCTCCCACTCGGCAAAACGGTTGTAAAGCGCTGTAGCCTCCCTGTTGGAATTAACTTTCTGGTAGGAGAGAAGCGGCGAAAGCTGTTTCCTTTGTAGTTGAGCCCGAATAAGGGATTCCTCCTGCTGATTCTTGCTCTCCTCCTCGTTGTCACCCACCCAGAATTCGGGAAACTCCATGGCCAGTTGTCGCGGCATCAACCCCGAAAAAATACTGTTTCTCGCATAAGGAGTGGCCGTGGGCAGTATGCTGTAATAGAGGGTTTCCTGGCAAATAAAGTGGTCCGAAATAAGATCCTTGACGGCAAGCCACTGATCGAGGCGGAAGTTATCAATCAAGATAAAAAAGAGCTTTTCTCTTCTGGCAAGCACCGGAAAGACTGCCTTTTCAAAAAGAGCAGGACTCATCAGCGGGGAGGTGTCGTCTCCTCTCATCCAGCGTGGGTAGTTTTTCCGAATAAATCGGGCAAAAGCGCTGTTCGCTTCCATTTTCTGAGACGCCAGCAGATCCCTCATGGAATTCTCTGCAGGATGTAGCTCCAGCTCCCAGTAGACCAATTTCCGATAAAGTGCCATCCATTCCTCTGCTGAACAGCAGCTCTCAATTTCTCCACTGAGCTGATTGAAAACCTGTCGGTAGTTGTCCGTGATAGCATCAGAAATGAGCTCTTTCTTGTCGAGTATCTTCTTGATGGTGATCAGCACCTGGTTGGGGTTGACCGGCTTGATCAGGTAATCAGCAATTTTTCTGCCGATGGCACACTCCATGATCCCCTCATCTTCACTTTTTGTCACCATAACCACCGGTACGTCGGGGGCAGTGTCATGCAAGTGATTGAGTGTTTCCAGACCGGATAACCCCGGCATCTGTTCATCGAGAAAGATCATGTCGAAGCTTTTTTCCCTTGTTCGCTCAATGGCATCGTGTCCGTTGTTGGCGCACTCCATCAGGTAACCTTTCTCTTCCAGAAAGAGCACATAAGGTCTCAGCAGATCAATCTCGTCGTCCACCCAAAGGAAATGAGCTTTATGCATCTTGGTTACCACCGTTTTCGTTGCTGATAGAAATTGGGCAAATGTATCTATTTCCGTTGTATCTGACAATCTTTTTTGCTTTTTTAGGAGACAACAAGCCTGTTTGCCGCTCCCAGAGAACGCATGACAACCATGCAGGCATAAAAGAAATAGCTAGAAATGATTTTTATTGTTAAATATTTGCGGTGCTATTCTTAAAAAGACTATATTTGTAAGTAGTATACCCACTTAACAAATAGAAACAAAATCATGCAAAAAACAATCCTCCCCGCACTTATTGTATTAACAATCTTCACTTTTGGTTGCAAAAAACAACAAACAGAGATACTCAACGGAAATGATCTCTCCAACTGGCATTTCGTACTGGATAATGACACCGTGCCGGCCGAACAGGTTTTCGCAGTGCAGGAGGGGATCATCACCATAAAAGGGGAGCCACTGGGTTACATGTATACCTCGGAAAAATACAGCAACTTCGTGCTGGATCTGGAATACAGATGGGGCGGAGAAGCCAGCAACAGCGGCGTTTTCTTTCTGATTGAAGAGGCTTCGAAGCCGTTCCCGAGAGGCATTGAGTGCCAACTCAAAGCCGACAAGGCAGGAGACCTTGTCCTGCTCTCAGGAGCTGAACTAAAAGAATACCAACTTCCGGAGGGAGCCACGGAGCGACCAAAATTCCCGGTGATAGAAAAAAAAGAATCATCGAGTGAGAAGGCTGTCGGCGAATGGAATAAGGTGAAGATCAAAGTAAAGGAAGGCGTAGCAGAGATTTTCATCAACGGGGTGTTACAGAATAGTGCCACCAGCGAAGTCAAGGAAGGACATATCGGCCTGCAGAGCGAAGGAAAGGAAATTCACTTTCGGAATCTTGTGCTTGAAAAGTTATAGTATAGCACTTCACATGTGCGTGATTTTGGGATAGATACAACCCGTAATCTTACAAATGATGATGACACCCAAATCGAAACAATACATTGAGCTGGAGGAGGAATACGGAGCACACAACTACCATCCGCTGCCGGTGGTACTGTCGCGTGGGCTGGGGTGTTACGTGTGGGATGTGGATGGCAAAAGGTATTTTGATTTTTTGTCGGCCTATTCTGCGGTCAACCAGGGACATTGTCATCCTAAAATTGTGGCTGCCCTCCAGACACAGGCGCAGACACTGTGCCTTACCTCACGCGCTTTTTATAACGATGCCCTGGGGCCTTACGAGGCATTCATGCATGATTATTTCGGGTACGACAAGATCCTCCCCATGAATAGCGGTGCAGAGGCAGTTGAGACAGCACTCAAGCTGACACGCAAGTGGGGTTACCTGAAAAAGGGGATTCCAGAAAATGAAGCAATCATTGTAGCCTGCAGTGGCAATTTTCACGGACGCACCATCAGCATTGTCTCACTCTCAACCGATACGGATGCCAGAGCCGACTACGGACCCTATACCCCAGGAATTGCCGTGATTCCCTACAACGATGTGGATGCCTTGGCTTCTTTTTTTGAAGAGAAAGCTGCTTCTGTTGCTGGTTTTCTCGTAGAACCCATTCAGGGTGAGGCAGGCGTGAACGTACCGGACGAGGGATATCTGAAGGCATGTTACCAACTCTGTAAAGCATACAATGTGCTATTTGTAGCCGACGAGATACAGACAGGAATAGGGCGTACCGGCAGGCTCCTTTGCTGTGACCACGAGGAAGTACGTCCGGATATCCTGATCCTGGGAAAAGCACTTTCAGGAGGAGTATTACCTGTTTCGGCAGTATTGGCCGATAATGAAATCATGATGACCATTAAACCGGGGCAGCATGGCTCCACCTTTGGCGGATTCCCGCTAGCCTGTAAAGTGGCCATGACCGCGCTGGAGGTGGTAAAAGAGGAAAAACTGGCAGAGAAGGCTGAAAAACTGGGTAAAATATTCCGCCATGAAATGAGCGCCATCAAAAGTCCACTTATCAGGCAGGTCAGGGGCAAAGGTCTGCTCAACGCTGTAGTGATCGCTCCCCACGAGGGAAAAGAGGCGTGGGACCTGTGCCTGAAGATGGCAGAGAAAGGTTTGCTGGCGAAGCCTACTCACGGCGACATCATTCGTTTTGCCCCACCGCTGGTAATTACAGAACAGGAGCTCATGAAAGCGATTGGTATCATCAAAGAATCAATCGAGTCTTTATAAAATGAGCCTCCTACCGGAACGCTATCTCACGAATCACCCTGATGCCTGGGTATGGATTCTGATTATATGATTATATGCAAACCACCTCGAAAATACTCATGATCAGGCCGGCTCGATTTGCATTCAACATGGAGACGGCACAAAACAACTTCTTTCAGCAGAGAGTGGAGAACGACTCTGTGGCTGAAAAAGCAGTGGAAGAGTTCGATGCTTTTGTACAGTTATTGCGAAGAAACGATGTGGATGTTACGGTGGTGCAAAACAAGCCTGCCCCCCCAACACCCGACGCCCTTTTTCCCAACAACTGGTTCACCTCTCACGTCACAGGGGAGTTGGTTCTTTATCCGATGTTTGCGGTTAATCGCCGAATAGAGAGGAATCCGGAAATAATTGACCTCCTTCGCAGGAAGATGAATCATCGCAAGCTGGTCGACCTGACCCATTGGGAGAAAGTGGGTGAGTTTTTGGAAGGTACTGGCAGTATGGTACTCGATCGCCGCAAGCGAATAGTCTACAGCTGCCGCTCCCCACGTACTTCCGAAAAGGTACTTGCTGATTTCTGTTCCCGCATGAGTTACGATGCAATTGTCTTTGACGCGCTCGACAAGGAAGGGAATCCCATTTATCATACCAATGTGATGATGTCCGTGGGATTGCAGGTCGCCATTATTTGCCTTGAATCGATCAGAGAAGAGACTGACCGTCAGAAGGTAATCTCTGCGCTGACCACAGCCGGCAAGATTATCGTGGATATATCACTGGAGCAAGTCACTCATTTCGCCGGGAATATGCTGGAAGTAAAAAGCCGCAACGGCACACCCCTCATGGTGATGTCGGCATCGGCACGCAACTCGCTGACACCGGCACAAGAAACAACGATCTCCACCTTCAACCGGATTGTAGCTCCCGATTTGCAGACCATTGAGACTGTGGGTGGGGGATCGGCCCGTTGTATGCTGGCAGAAATTTTTTATTAACCCTATTATTCAAACTTTAAAAAAAAGAAATTATGTCATTCAGAACAGAACTCAAAGATTTTTTAATGCGCGGCAACGTAGTAGACATGGCCGTAGGTATTGTAATTGGAGCTGCGTTCGGAAAGATCGTCACCTCATTTGTAAATGACATCCTGATGCCGCCCATCGCGATGCTGTTAGGAGACAGCAGATTCGCTGAATTAAAGATAATCCTGAAAGAAGCAGCCATGGAAGGCACCGAAGTAGTTACCCCCGCCATCACATGGAACTATGGCGCGTTTATTCAGGCGGTGGTAGATTTCGTGATCGTGGGTACCGCCATCTTTATTGTGATCAAAGGAATGAATTCTTTAAAAAGAAAGAAAGAGGAAGCGCCGGCACCGGCTGCGGCACCCGAACCCACCAAGGAAGAAGTGTTGCTGACCGAGATTCGAGATTTGTTGAAAAACAAATAATCTATCAGAAATAATTATTTGCGGTTTTCCAAAGGTAATTATTCACATTCATAATGTAAAAAAAACACTACAAAGACAAAAGTTCGACCTTTTAGTCAACCACTGTCCGAAACCTATGAGGCTCCGGCGATTGAAGTCATGGGTATCGCCATTGAATAAAACATCATGGCCGACAGCGGAAATTCTCCCGATTTCGATGGAGAAGACTGGTAGTCACGTAAGACATGAGACCCAATCTAAGAACAAAAAACAAAAAAACAATGAAAAGAACTGTTCTGCTGACAATCATTCTTCTTGCGCTAGTCGCGGGTTGCAGCAAGGATGAGGGCATACCCCCCGATTCCGAAAAACAGGACAAGGGTACGGTCATCAGCCTGACGGCGAGGATGCCGAATGAAGAGCAAGATACCCCAGCTACGCGGGTCGCTTTAGAGCAGGACAATCTGAATATTAAGACCACCTGGGAAGCTGGAGACAAAATCTATCTGGTTTTTGCGCAGAGTGGAACCGCCAAGGGCAAACAGATTGTCACCCTGGCGGCTGACGACATTACAGATGCTGGCAAGATAGCGCATTTTTCCATTACCGTACCTTCTGAAATTTCCTCCGAAATTTTCGACTTATACGGGGTGCATGGCGTAACCGGGTTTACAAGCGAAGAGAGCTATGAAGTTTCTCTTTCTGGCGCACCCTGGAGCGGAACGCTCACCCAGGTGCAGAACAAAGATGTGGCGATGCTTAGATTTGCCACAACTGGCATCAGCAAGGCCAATTCCAGTGCATCGGTAACCTTTGCACACTTGGGCTCCCTGTTCCATATCAAGCTCATGAGATCCGGCAGCGCTGCACTGAATGGCATTACAAAAGCCGAGCTTGTAGCCGCATCGGCAATACAGGCAGAGCAAGGCTCAGGCTCGCCTACTTACAATCTGGTAAGCGATTCTTTTTCGGGGACATCAGCCACAGGTACCTCCTTGCCGTTTGAGATCAGCTCTACGGACCTGACAACGAGCGGAACCGTAGAATTCTGGGGCTGGTATCCGCCGGTGGCCGACCAAAACTGGCCGGGCCTAGGCCTGAAAATCACCACCACCGGAGGCACTTACTTGAGTACCAACGGCAAGCCGGCCCGTTCGTCGGCCACTGCTGCCGGGAAGGCTTATCATTTCTATGCTTCTTACGACGGCGCTAATTTGAATTTTACCAACAGCAGCGGAACAGTCAACACCGGGTATCTTCTGGACTCTCGTGACAACAACGTTTATAAAACTGTGACCATCGGCACCCAAACCTGGATCGCCGAAAATCTGAAGTACCTGTCCGACAATTCGGGGGCCCTACCAGAGGGTTACGATGTCTTTGGTTATACCGGTACTGATGTTTCTGAGGCAAAAGCTACCGAAAACTATAAAACCTACGGCGTACTTTACAATTGGTCGGCTGCCATGAATGGAGCAGCAAGCAGCGATGCCAATCCCAGCAGTATACAGGGTGTCTGCCCCCCGGGCTGGCACCTACCCAGTGTTGCAGAGTGGACTACATTCACAAACTACCTGGCGGATAACGGATACAATTATGACGGGACAACAGGAGGAAACAAAGCGGCATTGGCTGTGGCAGCTGCTGATGTTTGGAGAAGCTCTACAGTTGCTGGTGCGCCGGGTAATACAGATTACCCGGATTATATAAACAAGTCAGGCTTCTCGGCTCTTCCTGCCGGATGGCGTGATAAAGACGGGAATTACCTGAATATGGGCCAGTGGTGCTTTTGGTGGACTACCAATCAAAATTCTGACGAACGGGCTATATTTATAAGATTAAAATATGATCAAATTACGATTGATAATATTTCAACAGGCCACCTTAAAGCAAACGGATATTCCGTACGATGCCTAAAAGATTAACGTGAAAAAGCTCTTATTTTTCTGCCGAAGAAGAGAGAGTGCAATCAAAATCGAATTTTATACCAAAAAAGTCTCGATTTTTGTAACCGGTCCGGCAATATGTAAGTCATATGGATGTAAACAAAATTATTATTCACTTTTAATACATTCAAATTATGGGAGAATTAATACCAATTATTGCTATTATTTGCACCATCGGCCTGCCGATTATTGCCGGATGGATACTAGGATTGCAATGGATCAGGACACGCAATGCTGAAAGAATGGGACTGATCAACCAGGGCATCATTCCCCCCGATCACACTCCAAAGAAAAAATCAGATCCTAATCGTCTCGTATCGCTCAGAAACGGAATCGTTTTGATCGCGTTGGGTATCGGAATTATGGTGGGATTTCTCTGTTCGGAGTACCTCGTGATTGGTCAGGGCAACGAATTCTGGATGACGGGCGCCAGTGTGGTTTTTTTCCTGGGCGTGGGTTACCTGTTTTATTTCCTGATAGTACAAAAAATGCCGAATAACCGGTATAGTGAAGAATCGGAATTGGAATAACGGCTTGCAATGAACGAAAACCAACGTGTGCAACAGGTGCTTTCGGGCAATTCTTCCGCATTTGCATATTTTGTCGAGGCTTATCAAGACATGGCCATCACCATCGCTCACAGGATTTGCGGCAATATGCAGGATGCGGAAGATGTCGTCCAGGAAAGTTTTGTCAAGGCATACCGGAATCTACGTAGTTTTCGCTCCGACAGCAAATTTTCTACCTGGCTTTATCGTATTGTCTACAACACGGCCATCACCCATTCGAAGACACAAATGTGGATTGGGAGCAGGGAGACGGTGGTTGAAGAGGCATCACAAGTGGCCGATAACGCGCTCGAAATAAATATGGATGAAATGGAGCGAAAAGAGATCGTGTCGGAAGTAATGCAAAGAATGCCCAAGGGAGATGCGCTGTTACTCACACTCTACTATTTGGAGGATAATCCGGTCAAAGAGATCGCAAAGATCACTGGTCTGAACGAGCCCAATGTAAAGGTAAAACTATTCAGGGCGAGGAAGCTTTTCAAAGAAATGGTTGTTTCAAATTACGGAATACAGATAACAGGCTCATAATAATGATCATCATGTTAGAAACATACAATCAGCATAAAGAAGATGAACAAATGCGGAAGATTCTCTCGTCGACCAAAATAAACGCATCGGAGAACCTGAAGTATCGCATTATGCGACAAATAGAAACAGAAAACGCACTTGTGCCAAAGAAGGGGAAACCGATCAAGGAATCGGGAAATGTATTGAAGGAGATGGGTTCTCTCTTTGGCACCATGTATGCCGTGCTGGCAGCCATGATAGCAGGGGTGTATTTCTTATTCGGCAAAGAGTTTTTGTTGTCACCTCAATTTATAGGCACGGTGATCCTGATTGCTTCCGTATTCAGTCTGCTGTGGCTGATATCTCGTCTGGACTCATATCTGAAAGAAAAAAAGAGAATCCATTGATTTATGACGGTCTGTTTATCCTCTGGAGAGTTCGAGCTTTGCTTTTTCCAGCATTTCAGGTGATTCGGCTGGCGGATAACGTAAATCGAGCGATCGGAACAACTCCAGAATGATATCGCCCACCGCTACACGGGTAAAAAATTTCTTATCGCCAGGGATTACAAACCAAGGTGCATAGGGTTTCGATGTTTTTCCCAGCATCTCTTCAAATGCAGCGTCATAGTCTTCCCATTGAGCACGAGCCTGGAGATCGGCCGAACTGAACTTCCAGTTTTTATCGGGCTCTTCGATGCGCGAAAGGAAACGTGCCTTCTGCTCCTCTTTAGAGACATGCAGAAAAAATTTGAGTATGCGCGTACCGTTCTGATGGAGATGTTGTTCAATGGAATTGATGCTATCGTAACGTTCCTCCCAGAATTTCTGATCAATCTTATCTACCGTCTCGTAGCCGGGAATGCGTTCGTTGAGAATCCATTGCGGGTTTACTTTGGTGGCCAGCACATTTTCATAGTGTGAGCGATTGAATATCTCGATCATCCCCCGTTGCGGAAGAGCAAGATAATGACGCCACAAATAATCGTGTTCCAGTTCGCTCCGGGTCGGTGTTTTGAAGCTGTGCACCCGACACCCTTGCGGGTTAATCCCGGACATCACGTGCCGGATCACGCCATCCTTGCCGGCAGCGTCGCGAGCCTGGAGAATGATCAGCAAAGAGTAACGATCGTCGGCATAAAACATTTCCTGCAGCTTCTTCAGCTCTTTGATATTTCTTTCGATCTCCTCTTTTGCTGTTTTTTTTGTAAAACCGCCATCCTCATGGGTAGCCCTGTTACTCAGGTAGACTTTTTCACCCTCTTTGACACGGAATTTACTGTAATCGAAATTCATGGTTTCTTACTTTTGCTGTGCCACATTGCTGCCGATACCCTGAAGCAAATCCTCATAGCGCAAATCATCTGAAATAATTTGCAATCCCTGGGTGAAAATATCACTTTCTTCGTTGATGATTCGGTAGAATGCAGATGAATCATATAGATCTCTGGCTATCAATGCTTTCAGCTGTACAAAAATCAGGGATTGAGAGCGACTGTATTCTTCCTCGCTCCATGTCACCTGCTCGGCTGCTGCAACTGCCCGCAAGCGCTGTTCTATCTCTTCTGAAATCTGAAAATCGGCCATGAACCGAACCACATCAGGGTACTGCTGAAGCAATGTATTGCGTCGGTTATCCACCACAGAGATGGCTGTCCTGTTAATCACTCCTCTTGCATTCAGATTGGCATGAAACATGGTCCCCCGGGTGGTATCCATGGGCACAAAATAGTCGGGCATAATTCCTCCGCCACCATAGACCGTACGCTTTTTCACCAATGTCTTATACTTCAAGGAATCGGGAAAGTGGATGCTGTCGGCATCAAACATTTCACCGTGTGTATACCGGTTCATAAAATCCTGGTCGTATACATCTTTCCTGCCCACTTCATAAGGCTTCTGGATGCTCCTTCCCGATGGGGTATAATAGCGCGCCACGGTCAGCCTGATCATGGTGCCGTCGGGCAAGGGAAGCTGACGCTGTACCAATCCTTTACCAAAGGTCCTTCTCCCGACTACCACACCACGATCCCAATCCTGCAAAGCCCCGGCAAGAATCTCGCTGGCCGAAGCGGAAGCTTCGTTGACCAACACCACCAGCTTGCCGCTTTGCAGTTCACCACCTTCGGTGGCATTCATCGTGTAACGGGGTTGATTCTTTCCTTCGGTATAGACGATGAGCTTGGAGTCGTCAAGGAATTCGTCAGCTATCTCATTGGCAGTCTGCAGGATACCCCCTCCATTATCGGTAAGATCAAATATTAGATGCTTCATTCCCAACGATTTCAATCTACTTTCGGCTTGTTTAAACTCGCTGGCAGAGGTGACACCAAAGCGGCTCAGGCGAATATAACCAATATTGTCTGTCACCATATAAGCTGCATCGATGCTGGTGATGGGGATCTTGTCGCGTACAATTCGAAACTCCATCAACTGGGGCATGCCACGCCGCAACAACTTCACGTTCACTACAGTACCCTTGGGTCCCCGAAGTCGCTTGATCACATCCTGGTTGTTCATCTTCACGCCGGCGATCAAGGTATCGTTTACCTGAATAATCTTGTCACCTGGCAGAATACCCACCTTCTGCGACGGTCCTCCAGAGATCACCTCCATGACATAAAGGGTATCGGTAAGCATGTTGAAAGAGATGCCTATTCCGTCGAAGTTGCCCTGTAATGGCTCGTTCATGGCACGCACCTCCTCTTCGTTCAGATAGGAGGAATGCGGATCGAGCTCCGCCAGCATCGCCCGTATAGCAGCTTCGGTGATTTCTTTCGAATTCACATCGTCCACATAGAGTCCTTTAACCAGTTGAAGGGTACGCTCCAGTTTCAACCCTTCGGGTGAAGGTTTGAACTGCGCATGAACATGACAGGAAATCAAGATGGTACCCAGTACCACCACAGCTATTTTTTTATGCATCGATTGTTGTGTTAGCAGGAATTATATTTTCATTCCTGGGGGTATAAAGTTACTGACGTCCTGTCCATAACAAAGCAACTCCCTCACGTGGCTGGAGCTGATGTGTGACAGGGCCGGTTCTGTAAACAATAGAAACGTCTCTATTCCCGAAATAGTTCGGTTCATGTCAGCAATTGTCTTCTCATATTCGAAGTCGATCACCGAGCGGATACCCCGCAGAATGAAGCGGGCACCGACTTCCTCTGCGAATTTAATCGTCAAGGAATTGTAACTCTCAACCTTTACACGGGGCTCGTCCCTATAAAGATCCCTGATCATCCCGATCCTTTTCTCCAATGTAAAGTAGGATTTCTTTGCTTCGTTAATTCCGATGGCAATCACGATCTCATCCATCAGGGTCAATCCCCTTCGTACCAACGATTCGTGACCGAGGGTGAAAGGGTCGAAGGTGCCAGGGAACAAGGCTATTCGCTTCTGAGGGACTGTTGGTTCCATTTTATGCTACTTCTTCATCTTCCACCACCAGGTTGTCGATGATGAAAGTCTGCCGTTCCGGCGTGTTTTTGCCCATGTAAAACTCAAGCAATTCTTTCAGAAGATCTTCCTTGCGCATGGTCACCCTGTCGAGTCGGATATCCTCGCCGATGAAATTGCGAAACTCGTCGGGTGAGATCTCTCCCAGCCCCTTGAAACGGGTTATTTCCGGATTGGGGGAGAGTTCTTCAATTGCACTGAGACGCTCCTCTTCGGTATAGCAATAGAATGTCTTTTTCTTGTTGCGTACCCTGAAGAGGGGAGTTTGCAGGATATACACATGTCCCTTCTTGATCAGATCGGGGAAGAACTGCAGGAAAAAGGTGAGCAACAACAGGCGGATATGCATTCCGTCGGTGTCGGCATCGGTAGCGATGATTACCTTGTTGTAACGCAGCCCATCCATGTTCTCTTCGATATTGAGGGCTGCCTGAAGCAGGTTAAACTCCTCATTTTCGTAGACAATCTTCTTGGTGAGACCGAAGCTGTTCAAAGGTTTTCCTCGGAGGCTGAAGACCGCCTGTAGATTGGGGTCACGACTCTTTGTGATGGAGCCGCTGGCAGAATCACCCTCGGTAATGAAGATGCTGGATTTTTCTCTGTCGTCTCCTTTCGCATCGTTGTAATGGAAGCGGCAATCACGTAGTTTCTTGTTGTGGAGGTTGGCTTTTTTTGCACGCTCCCGTGCCAGTTTAGTCACCCCGGCAATAGCTTTGCGTTCTTTCTCGGAATCGAGGATTTTCTTCTGCAGCGCCTCCACCGTATCGGGGTTTTTGTGCAGATAGTTGTCCAGTTCCTTTTTCAGGAAATCATTGATATACTTGTTAACCGATATGCCGTTGGGACCCATCTCTTTCGAACCGAGCTTGGTCTTGGTCTGCGACTCAAATACAGGCTCTTCCACCTTGATGCTAATGGCCGCCACCATACCGTTACGGATATCGGAATACTCAAAGTTTCGGTTGTAAAACTCTTTGATCACACGGGCTGTAGCCTCACGAAAAGCCGTCAGATGGGTACCTCCCTGGGTGGTATGCTGTCCGTTGACAAACGAGTAATACTCCTCTCCATACTGATTGGTGTGCGTAATGGCTACCTCAATATCCTCCCCAAATAGATGAATGATCGGATAAAGCTCCTCAGAGGTGAGGTTCTCATTCAACAAATCCTCAAGTCCGTTTTTAGAGGTAAACTTTTTCCCGTTGAAGAGGATGGTAAGCCCTATATTGAGGAAAACATAGTTTTTCAACAACGGTTCGATGTGTTCATCACGGTAATGGTATTCTCCGAAAATCTCAGCATCTGGTGTGAAACCCACCATGGTTCCGTTGGGACTGGCCGACGCCACCGTTTCACCGTCACTTACTTCGATCCCTTGCCTAAACTCCACCGTTTTCGAGAGACCTTCGCGTGTGCTCACCATGTAGAAGTCCGACGAAAGTGCATTCACCGCTTTGATTCCCACACCGTTGAGACCGACCGATTTTTTAAATGCTTTGGAGTCGTACTTGGCTCCGGTATTCATCTTGGAGCATACATCCTTCACTTTACCAAGGGGCACACCTCGTCCATAGTCACGCACCGACACAAAATGATTGTCGATGTTGATCTCGATTGTTTTACCAAATCCCATCATGTACTCATCGATGGAGTTGTCGAGTACCTCTTTCAACAGCACATAAATACCGTCGTCGTAGGAGGAGCCATCTCCCAGTTTCCCGATATACATGCCGGGACGGCGACGGATATGTTCCTGCCATTCCAGGGTGACAATATTTTCTTCCTGATAATTGTCTTGCAGTATCTGTAGTTCTCTTTCTGTTTCGTTCACGTTAATATATCACTCCTCTATAGTTGTTTGATGAAGGCTCTACGCCTCTTTGTATGTTTGGCATCCAGGTCGTTCCACATAGATTTCACTTTGTGGTTCAGGTCCAGTTCGGGGTTGCTTTCAGCGTACTCGAAACCCAGTCGGCTGGCTGCCGGAATGAATTCATTGAACAACAATGCATTGATTCCTTTACCTTGATATTCGGGATCCACAGCAACAAGCAGGAGGTCGAGCACATTGTTCCCTTTTCCTTTCAGTGCCCGATAGAGATGATACCAACCGCCGGGCAGAAAACGCCCTTTTGCTTTCTGAAGCGCTTTGGCGATACTGGGCAGTCCGATGCCCACGCCTACCAGCTTATTATCTTCCTGCCTGATCACCAGCGTAAGAAACTCCAAGCGCAGCATCGGTATGTACATGTCTACATAATAATCGATCTGCTTCTCTGTGAGCTCCACATAGCCATATAAATCTTTGTAGGCACGATTGATTAGTTTAAAGATCTCTCTCGCATAGGGATAGACATCTTTCTTACTCTGTAAATGCTTTACCTCAAGGCCTGAGCGTTTTTTCACGATCTCCGAAGCACGCAGAAAACGCTCGGGCATCTCCTTGGGTATGGTGATGAGGAACTCCACCCAGTCCTGGTCTTTCATGTAGCCCAGTCGCTCCATGTGATCCACGTAATAGGGGTAGTTGTAGATGGTGGAGAGGGTACCCATCTGATCGAATCCTTCCACCAGCATCCCTTCATGATCGAGATCGGTAAATCCCAGCGGACCATGCATCTTCTCCATCCCTCGCGAGCGTGCCCAACTTTCGGCCGCGCCAAAAAGAGCATCTACAACTTCGTTGTCATCAACAAAATCGACGAACCCAAAGCGGGCGTTTTTCTCGTTCCAGATCTCATTGGCTTTATAGTTGATGATCGCACCGATTCTACCCGCAATTTCCCCATCGCGATACGCCAGAAAGTAGGTAGCATCGCAATGTTCAAATGCCGGATTTTTGTCTATCCTGAGCGTCGTACGTTCATCGTAAACCAAGGGGGGGACAAAAAACTCATTTCCTTCGTAGAGATCGATACCGAACTGGATGAACTTCATGAGCTCATCTTTCGAGTTGACTTTATGAATAACTACTGACATTTTGATAGAATTCTATTGATTTCCTCTGTGCTGTCGATTACTATGCTTCATTTTGACAGTGATACAAAGATAGTGAACTTTTTTGATCAACGAGAGCAGAGTAAATTCATTTATTCTGTCGAGTGCAAAAAAATCTAACTTTAATGAACTTTCTCGAAAAGCGAAATGAGCAGTAGAGAAATTTATTGGGATGCTGCCTCCTGATAGTACCTCCATCTATCAATGACGTTTTGAACATAATTGATCGTTTCATCCCCTCTGAAATATCCGTTTTTACAGACCGGATCAGTGTAGTATTGTTCCAGACGCTTCAACTGGATATATTTCTCCACGTTACCTTCCCATAGATCCTTGTCGGCATCATATTTTTCGGCCAGTGCCCTGGCATCAAAGACGTGCCCCAGACCACCGTTGTAGGCTGCCAGCGACAGTTTTATCCGCTCCAACGGGTCTGGCACCGAACTGAAGGTGACAAGGAGTTGCTTGAGATAGGCAGCTCCGATGCGGATGTTGGTTTCGGGATCGTATAACTCGTCACTGCTTACCCCCAGTGAAGCCGCCGTGGCGGGCATCAGTCCCATCAGACCAATGGCGCCTGCCCAGGACTCACCTTCTGTTTCGAAAGTGGACTCCTGCCAGGCAACAGACGCAAGCAAGCGCCAGTCAATCTGTAAACGTTTTCCTTGCTGTTTAAACCAGGTATCAAAGGGTGAGATAATACCATGGCCGAGTATCTCGTCATAAGATAACCTGTCGCTGTGGGGATAACCTTTTGTCTCTTCAAAATAGCGTTTCTCTATTCGCAGAAAGAGAGGGGCAGTCGTTTTCCTTCCGAACCAGCTCTCCAGCGAATCGGCCAGAATGGGTGTGTCCTTTCTGACCACCCACGACGAGCGCTGCTCGAAGCTGACGGGTAGATTAACGTCCAGGTTCCTGAAATAGGTCTGGTTAAGCCTGGCAAGATCATCATCGGCTACGGTATATGCAATTTCTCCACGCGATACCGATCGGATAAGGTCTTCCACTAGCAGTGTGTCGCCGTAAGCCGTCTCAATTCGAATACCCCCACCCAGTTCGTTATTCAGGTTCTCAAGGCGATCACGGTATTTGGATGACCCGATCACGGTCACTTTTTTTCCAATCAGACCAGTGACGTCTGTGATGAGTGTATCGTCTCGCAACGCGCGTTGTACCAATACCTGATGAGAGATATGCTGCAGCCCGGCGAAGAGAACCGAGTCTTTCAATGTATTGGTTACAGGAATGTTGTAAGCGATCAGGTCTCCCACACCAAGTTGCAGCATCCTGATTAAGGCACGGGGATTTTCTGCCACAATGATTTCAGGTACAAGACCGTGTTGTTTGCAAAAATCACGCACCATATCGTAATGATAACCCATAGGTTGATCACGGTAGAGAAAGTAAGAAGTAGAGGTGTTCAACGTGAGCACACGCAACGTGTCGGCCTGAATGATCTGCGGGAAATCGTGCACCCGTTTCCTTTTACCCCATGTTAGGCATGAGAGACATAGGATAATCAGCACGCATGATATCAGTGAGCTTTTATTCATACCCTTGTTCAGTTAAAACGGGGTAAATATAGTGAAAGCTGAGAGATTAGCCAAACCAGTTTTGTTTGTACAATGTAATTCTATCAAAAAAAAAGACTGCCCCTATTGGAGCAGCCCTCTACACAAAAAACATCACCGGAATTGTCTATTCATACGCGATCTCTCCATGTTCGGAGATATCGAGACCCGTAGACTCGCTCTCTTTACTTGCCCTGATGCCGACCAGTGCATCCACAATCCTGAACAGGATCCAGGTCATGACTGCGCTGAAAGCGATAGTGGCAACAGTCGCCACGATCTGTATCCAAAGTTGATTCCAGTCGCCATAAAGTGCTCCCTGTGCACCTCCTTCACCTGTGATGGTTTGAGTAGCAAAAACACCAATCAGCAGAGAGCCGATAATCCCGCCGATACCATGTACACCAAAGGCATCGAGTGAGTCATCATAACCAAACCGGGGTTTCACATGGGCCACCATAAAGAAGCAAACCAATCCTGCCACCAAGCCGATCACGAAAGCGCCCAGCACGCCAGAGGAGCCTGCAGCAGGGGTAATGGCAACCAGACCTGCTACCACGCCCGTACAAAAACCGATTACCGTAGGCTTCTTGTTGATAATCCAGTCGAGCAGGGTCCATGTCAGTGCCGCTGCGGCTGCAGCGATATTCGTAACAAGTATGGCGCTCGCCGATAGGCCGTCCGCAGCCAGGCCGCTACCGCCGTTAAAGCCAAGCCATCCCAGCCAGAGCAGGGCTGTACCGATCACCACGAATGGCACGTTGTGCGGTGTTATGGGTGGTGCTCCTTTCACATTCCATCCGCTCCTTCTACCCAGCAGGATGGCCATTACCAAAGCCGAGACGCCAGCGTTGATGTGCACCACGGTACCCCCGGCAAAATCGATGGCACCCATTGCACCGATCCAGCCACCACCCCAAACCCAGTGGGCAAGCGGATTGTAAACTACTAGCGCCCACAATACCGAGAAAAGCAGGAAACCGCTGAATTTAATCCTTTCAGCAAAAGCACCAACAATCAGTGCTGGCGTTATCACAGCAAACATCCCCTGAAATGAGACAAACAATAATTCAGGGATGGTGTATCCTTCCAACAGATTATTGATGGAGATACCTTGCAGGAATATTTTATCAAAACCACCGACGAAGGTATTCAACCCGCCTTGCGAAGAAGTAAAAGCCAGACTGTAGCCGACTGCCACCCACTCAATTATGATCACGGCAGTCAGGATCAGACATTGCATCAATACACTCAGTACATTCTTCCGACGTACCAATCCTCCGTAAAACAGGGCAAGTCCAGGGATGGTCATCATCATCACCAGGATGGTGGCCACGATAATCCAGGCTGCATCTCCGCCATTCAGGGCAGGTTCGTCTCCATTCTGTGCAAATGTCATAGCAGGCAGGAGGAAGAGTGAGATCAGCATCACGATATATTTCAGTATTTTATGTTTCATATTTTCTAAGTTATTGTTATATCAATCCTGTTTCAAAATGCTAAACCTGTGTCTGGTCTTTGTCGTAGAGTGATTCATCACCCCGGTCCCCTGTACGGATGCGAATAGATTGTTCAATGGTGGACACGAAAATCCGACCATCGCCACTTTCACCAGTGAAAGCTGAGCGCAGGATGGCGTCGATCGACTTTTGGACATTCACTTCCCTTACTACAAAAGAGAGATAGACCCGTTCAATGGCATTCACATCGTAAGCGATGCCCCTGAAAATAAGTCCCTGTTTGGCCGTACCCTGACCTTTCACTCCCCACCAGGAGAGGAAGTCGATATCGGCTTCATGCAATGCAGCCCGTACTTCGTCGAACTTCGTCTTGCGGATAATTGCTTCTATTTTCTTCATAGGAATAAAAAGTTTTTGAGGCTCGGGAGCAAGGCATCATGAGGTAGGATCTTTGATCATCTCCTGTCTTTGTATCTTGCATCTCACGAGCGGTTATGATGATTAAAAACGAACGCCAAATACCAGAAACACATCTTTTGTGTCGGGATTCAGCACTGCCTGGCTAAATACCGGAAGTGAAAAGGAGTCGGTGATCGTGATCTCCTTGCTTGCTTTTATCGAAGCATTGATTAGTGCGAATCCGTCGGAGTAAATACCAGCCCAGGGAGTGACACCGAGTATCAGGTCGATCGCCACGTCACCGGCTGGAATGGAATAGCTTGCTTCCATGTAACTGGAGTAATCGTCGTCACCCGCGAAATTAGTATTCCAGGCCAACGACAGCGGCAATGATTCACCAAGTGAATAGCCTAATGTTGCTTCGAACAGATGCTCCGACAATTTGAAATAACTGCTGCCCACTCCATCGGGAAGATTACGAGGAAAGAAATAATCTGTCAGCAGCAAGGAGAGGTTGCCAACGGAATAAGAGGCATAGAGATCAAACTCCCGCCAGGTTCCCTCGAAACTGGAGGATCCCCAAACGCCCAACGTGAAATCACCCGCGGAAAGTGAAACAGAGGGTTGTGCAGAAGCAGGTCCTACATACAAACCACGCCAGATGTAAGAACTCACGATATCGGCTCCCGCCGAGACCGATACATCCTGCGCCCTGATGCTGCCAAAAGCAGCACTCAACGCACACAGGAAAAAGAACAGTTTAACGCTTTTCATAATTTTTACATTTTAAATGAATAACCTCAATCTTTTTTTCAAATAGATACCTAAAACAAACATTACAATCTTTTTGAAATCAAATACCAGAATTTGTAATCATTTTGATTGTTTTACTTCGCAAAGATAATCATAAAGATTAAATACCAAATAATTTTCAATCATTTTGTCTAATTTTTTTGAAAATATATGACACTTCGATTAAAAATAGTGCCGATTAAAAAACGATATTACGTTCGTTAATTCATTATCAAATATTTAGTAAAAAGAAGAATATTCCTTACATTTGTAAAAATCGATGCACGATGAAAGAAATGCTTTCCTTTCTCTGTCTTTTCATCGCATTGGGCCTTCCGGGTAAGGTGGATGCACAAAATGTTAACTGGCGTGAATATATCGAACAGCTGGCCGAAGAGGGAATGGATGAGGCTGCCATTGAAAACATCTACCAGGAGATGCTTCAACTGGAAGATAACCCATTGGATCTGAACATCGTTACCCGCGACCAGTTAAATCAAATCCCTTTGCTTTCTTTGGATGAAGCGACTGCCATTGCTGACTTTCTGGAGAAAAACCGTCCTGTGTACACCGTTTTTGAGCTTCGAAACGTGCCCTACCTCGATTTGAAGACAGTAGAACGGATAATTCCCTTCTTTTATGCCGGAGAAAACAAAAGCCCGGAAACGGCAGCACTCCGTTCAGGTATTCTGCAATACGGACATCACGAGGTGCAGCTTCGCCTCGACAAGACTGTCACCCCACGCGCAGGGTACAGTGATTTTTCCGACAGCATCCTTACCCGTTATCCCAACCGCAAATACCGCGGTGAGGATTTTTATCACTCGCTCCGTTATGCATTTCGCTACCGTGACAAGATACAAGCCGGGATCACGGCGGAGAAGGATGCAGGAGAACCCTTCTTCAAACAAGGATACCCCAGAGGATACGACCACTATGGCCTGCACCTGATCGTTCGTGATATCGGCAAACTCAAAACAGTGGCGCTGGGCGACTACCGCCTCTCCTTTGGACAAGGACTTATCCTAAACAACGATTTCATGGTCAGCAAGGCGTGGAACAGCGGAAGCATTGTCCGCCGCACGCAGCAACCCAAGCGTCATTTCTCTACCGCTGAAAGCGGTTCTTTCAGGGGCGCCGCTGTTGTAGCCGAAATGGGCAATCTTACACTCACCTCCTTTTATTCCAACAAAAAGATCGACACCAACCTTTCGGACGAAGGGATAATCACCTCCTTCAAAACCGATGGTCTCCATCGTACACCTTTGGAAATAGAAAAGAAAGAAAATACACGCGAACAGGTCACCGGTGCCAACATCAACTACCGGAAAAATCGTTTTCAGGCGGGAATAAGCGGAGTCTATCACACCTACGACAGGATGTACAACCCAGCTTTGCAGGATTACAATATTTATTATTTGCGCGACAAGTCAAACATGAATGCGAGCATCGACTATTCCTATCAACTGCCGGGATTCATCATCGCTGGCGAGACCGCTGTCTCAAAAAACGGATCGGTAGCCGCACTACACACTCTGCAGTACAGACCCTCTTCGAATCTTTCCTTCTCGCTTCTGCACCGATATTATCCCATCTCCTATAATGCCCTCTACGCACAGGCTTTTTCGGAGGGGAGCGCTGTACGCAATGAAAGAGGGCTGTTTCTCAGTATGCAATTCACCCCTTTCAGCAGATTCACCGTGAACAGCTACCTGGATATCGTGCGATACCCATGGCTTAAATACGGTGTGGACACCCCGTCGAAAGCATTGGATTTCTACCTCCTGGCCACCTACACCCTCTCACGTTGGTCTTCGGTCGATTTCCGCTTCAAATACAAGCAAAAAGAGAAGAACATGACCTGGCCCGATGAGAACTCCACTTCCGTATTGCCCTATGCCACCCATAAACTCAGGATTCGGTATGCGCACGCATCCCAAAGCGGATGGGAATCACGCACCACCGCCGACGTAGCCCATTGCACCGAAAAACACTTTCCATCTGAGACGGGGTACATGCTCTCCCAAAATATAGGCTATCGCGGAAAGGGTCCTTTTGCAGGAGACTTCTACCTGGCTTTTTTTAATGCGGAGAGCTACAATGTGCGCCTCTATTCCTACGAAAGAAATCTGCTCAACTCATTCTACATGCCCTCCTTCTACGGCAAAGGTTGCCGGCTTTCAGCTTCAGCCAAATATGAGGTCTCTGCTACGCTCACCCTCTCTCTGAAAGCAGCCCATACCCGCTACTTCAACCGCAATACCATCGGTAGTGGCACAGAATTGATAGACGGTAACCACAGGACCGATCTCTATTTCTATATGAGATGGAAGTTCTGAATCGATTGTTTTTTGTACTTTTGAAGCCAAATCCAGATATATATGCCCCATCCCCTCCTGCAAATCGACACACTCACCAAAAGCTTCGGCGATCTGCTGCTCTTTCGCGATATCTCGTTTGGCATTGCCGAGGGGGATAAGATCGGACTGATTGCCCGCAATGGAGCGGGAAAGACCACCCTACTGAACATCATCGGGGGAAAGGAAAGTTACGACGAAGGAAGGGTGGTATTTCGCAACGACATCCGATTTGCTTACCTCGAACAGTCTCCTCAATATGATGCGGAGCTGACGGTGCTCGAAGCCTGCTTCAGCGCCGACAACGAAACGGTGAAACTGATTGCACGCTACGAGGAGATGCTTTCCTCTCACAATCAGACCGGCCTTGACGAGCTTTTGCTGCAGATGGATCTGCTCAAGGCATGGGATTACGAACAACGCATCAAACAGATACTCTCCCAACTCAAGATCACCGATTTTCACCAGAAGATGGGCCAGCTTTCAGGTGGCCAGGTGAAGCGGGTGGCACTGGCGAACGTACTGATTAGCGAACCGGAGCTGCTCATCATGGATGAGCCCACCAACCACCTCGATCTGGAGATGGTGGAGTGGCTCGAAGAATACCTCAACCGCAACAGGATGAGTCTGTTGATGGTGACGCACGACCGCTATTTTCTGGACCGCATCTGCACGCAGATTCTGGAGATCGATGAAAAACAGATTTTCTCCTATAAAGGGAATTTTTCCTACTACCTCGAAAAAAGAGAAGAGCGGGTTACCACACAAAACACTGAGGTGGACCGTGCACGCAATCTGATGCGGAAGGAGCTGGACTGGATGCGTCGCCAGCCACAGGCACGGGGTACCAAGGCAAAATCTCGCATCGATGCCTTTTATTCGCTGGAAGAGAAGGCACAACGTCGCCGCGAAGAGGAGGGTGTGCGCCTTGCAGCCCGTGGATCATACATTGGGAAAAAGATCTTTGAAGCAACACATGTGAGCAAACGTTTTGGAGATATCCGCATCACAGAAGATTTCAATTACATCTTCTCCCGGTATGAGAAAATGGGTATCGTGGGAAACAACGGCACAGGGAAATCAACCTTCGTAAAGATGCTGCTCGGTAAAGAAATACCCGACAGTGGCGGCTTTGAAATCGGCGAAACAGTGAACTTCGGTTATTATAGCCAGGAGGGACTGCTGTTCGATGAACAGATGAAAGTGATTGATGTGGTACAAAACATCGCAGAAGTAATCGACCTGGGGAATGGTAGCAAACTCACCGCCTCGCAGTTCCTGCAACATTTTCTCTTTCCTCCGGAAAAACAGCATAGCTACGTCTACAAGCTTAGCGGCGGTGAGAGAAGACGACTCTACCTCTGCACCGTACTCATCACCAACCCCAACTTCCTGGTACTGGATGAGCCGACAAACGACCTGGACATCATCACATTGAACATCCTGGAAGAATACCTTGCCGGATTTAAAGGATGCCTCATCGTGGTATCGCACGACCGCTACTTCATGGACAAGGTAGTAGATCACCTGCTGGTATTCCATGGAGACGCACGGATTCAGGACTTCCCCGGGAATTACACCCAATACAGGGAATGGAAAACCGATGAACAGAAAAAAGAGGCAGAGGAGCAAAAAACCAATAGACAGGAAACCGATCCGCGAAAAAACAGGCCATCAGAAGAAAAAAAGAAGCTTTCATTCAAGGAAAAACGTGAGTTTGAATCGCTCGAATCGGAGATTGAACAGCTGGATATAGAAAAAAACAGACTCACCGAAATGCTCTCATCTGGCAATCTTTTGTCTGAGGAACTAATGGAAAAATCTTCGCGTCTGTCGGAAATCATGGAGTCGATCGACGAAAAAACCATGCGTTGGTTGGAACTGAGTGAACTGGCATAAGATTAATTTAGAAAGATTTTAAATAGTCCTCCCTTACCTTTTTATTTATTTTCCTAACTGAAATTTGTTTATTTTTGTTGGGAAAGATGATCCATGGTATGTAGGCCAATATTGCCCACAACATTACACAGCAATGGAACATCACCCAATTGAAGACCAACAATTCAAATAAACGAAAAAACTTATGAAGAGCGTAAAAGGAACCCAAACCGAACTAAATCTGATGAAATCCTTCGCAGGAGAATCACAGGCACGCATGCGCTACACTTTCTTCGCGAAAGAAGCAAAAAAAGAGGGTTATGAGCAAATTGCAGCCATCTTTCAGGAAACAGCTGACCAGGAAATGACCCATGCCAAGCGGATGTTCAGATACCTTGAAGGAGGTATGCTGGAGATCACAGCATCTTTTCCCGCCGGAGTCATAGGCACCACTGCTGAGAATCTGAAGGCAGCAGCCGAAGGAGAGAACGAAGAGTGGACCGATCTCTACCCCCACTTCGCCGAAGTGGCTGAGCAGGAAGGATTCAAGGAAATTGCCACCATGTACCGCATGATTGCCAAAGCCGAAGCAATACACGAAGAGCGCTATCTGAAGCTGTTTGAACGTGTGGTGAACGGCACTGTATTTGTACGGGAAGAGGAGATCGACTGGATCTGCCGTCACTGCGGATATGTATTTACTGGCAAGAAGCCACCGAAAAACTGTCCCACCTGCCTGCACCCGCAAGCCTACTTCGAACCAAAAAGCGAAGCCTACTATTAACTCAAATTTTTGTATGTAGTATGTTGTGATTAAAAAATCAACTACCGATTTTTTGCGACCCATCATTGCTTACATAAGCTAAAAGAGTAGAACTTGCTTCGCTTCGGACAGCTACTCTTTTTTACGCTCACTGTAAGCGATGGGTCCCCACAAAACATCTCAATGTCTCCTTTTTAATCACATACATTCCAAACAACTTGTGAAACTTGAATGAATAAAGTTTTCGTGAATAAATTAAGAAGCTGATTCCCTGCAAAGAGGATCGGCTTTTTTAAAAAGCATCTTTATATTCCATGTCGTACAACGAACTTTTTGCCCGAACGGAACTATTGGTCGGGACAGATGCAATGAAACTGATTGCCTCGAGTAAAGTGATCCTTTTTGGTGTGGGGGGCGTGGGCAGCTGGTGTGCCGAAGCACTGATCCGCAGCGGAATCATGCACCTGACACTGGTAGACTCCGACCGGGTGGCAACAGCCAATATCAACCGACAGCTCCCGGCTACCACCCTGACGGTGGGGGAATTGAAAGTGGAGGTAATGAAACGACGGCTGTTGGAGATCAACCCGGAGGCGCACATAGTCACCCTGCCCATCATCTACAGTGCCGAAACGTCGGAGTCATTTCACATGGAGCAGTATGATTACATCATCGATGCCATCGACTCTCTCGCCCACAAAGCTCACCTGCTGGTTACGGCCTCCCGCACTGGGGCGACACTTTTCTCTTCCATGGGAGCGGCCCTCAAGATGGACCCGCAACAGATACGGGTAGCCGAGTTCTGGAAGGTACGCGGCTGTAAGCTAGCATTGGCATTGCGTCAGCGGATGAGAAAAAATGAAAAACCGGAAAAACCGTTTCTTTGTGTCTACAGCGAAGAGTTGCTTCCCAACAAGGGAGAGGAGGCACTACCCGATGCAGCGGAGCATGGCAGTTTCCGGAAAGCGCAAACAAACGGTACCATGGTACAGGTCACTGCCGTCTTCGGCTTCACCCTCTCCGGTCTTGTAATTCAGGATATCGTACGCCATTAAATACATTTTTCTTACCTTTGCGCTTTTAATCAGCTACATTCATTATGCAAATCGAACATATTCTTCAGAATACCATCATCGCGGCAATCAAAGAGCTTTACCAGGTCGAAGTGAATCCGGCGCAAATCACGCTGCAGAAAACCAAAAAAGAGTTCAAGGGACACTACACCCTGGTCACTTTTCCCTTATTGAAAATATCCCGCAAGAATCCCGAGCAGACTGCTGAGGAGATTGGCACAAGGCTGGCTGACAGTTCACCCATTGTATCGGAGTACAACGTGATCAAGGGGTTTCTGAACCTCACCATCGCCCCGGGTGTTTGGGTAGAGCTGCTGCAGACGATCGATGCTGCAACCGATTACGGTTTCACGCCAATAGCCGAGGATGCGCCGCTCTACATGGTAGAATACTCCTCGCCCAACACGAACAAACCTTTACACCTGGGACATGTGCGCAACAACCTGTTGGGACATGCACTGAGTGAGGTGCTCAAAGCCAATGGGAAACGGGTGGTGAAAACCAACATCGTGAACGACCGCGGCATCCACATCTGCAAGTCCATGCTGGCATGGCAGAAATGGGGCAACGGAGAAACGCCATTCACAACCGACAAGAAGGGAGATCACCTGATAGGCGATTACTATGTACTGTTCGATAAAAAGTATAAGGAGGAACTGGCGGCTTTGCAGGAAAAAGGATTCACCAAAGAGGAGGCTGAGGCGCAATCGCAGCTGATGGAGGAAGCCCGTGAGATGCTGCGCAAATGGGAAGCACACGATGCCGCTACCGTGAACCTCTGGAAGATGATGAACGATTGGGTCTATGCCGGTTTCGATGAAACTTACCGGCAGATGGGCGTCTCCTTCGACAAGATCTACTACGAGTCACAGACCTACCTCGCCGGAAAAGAGGAGGTGCTCCGTGGCCTCAATGAGGGGTTGTTCTTCCAAAAAGAAGATGGTTCGGTATGGGCCGATCTTACATCTTATGGTTTGGATCAGAAACTGTTGCTGCGCGCCGATGGCACGTCTGTCTACATGACGCAGGATATCGGCACCGCCAAGCTCCGTTTCGATGATTATCCCATCCACACCATGATCTATGTGGTGGGTAACGAGCAAAATTACCACTTCCAGGTACTCTCCATCCTGCTCGACATGCTGGGTTTTGAGTTTGGGAAAGGACTGGTTCATTTCTCCTATGGCATGGTGGAACTACCCGAGGGAAAGATGAAATCGCGTGAAGGAACCGTGGTGGATGCCGACGACCTGATGGCGGAAATGATCAACACCGCCCATGAAACATCACAGGAGCTGGGCAAGCTGGAAGGTGTCTCTGAAGAAGAGGCGGGAGCGATCTCCCGCATGGTGGGTCTGGGTGCGCTCAAATATTTTATCCTGAAGGTGGATCCGAAGAAAAACATGACCTTCAACCCCAAGGAGTCAATCGACTTCAACGGCAACACTGGTCCCTTTATCCAGTACACCCATGCCCGCATCCAGTCGATCCTGCGGAAAGCAGCGGAACAGGGCATCACAATACCGGAGCAACTTGAACGAAACCTCCCGCTATCAGAGAAAGAGGAGGGACTGGTGCAGCTGCTGGCTGAGTTCGAGACGGTGGTAAAACAGGCCGGAACGGAATACAATGTCTCACTGATCGCCAACTATATCTACGACCTGGCGAAGGAATACAACCAGTTTTATCACGACTATCCCATGCTGCGGGAAGAAAACATTGCCCTGCGCAATTTTCGGTTGTTGTTGTCAAAAAATATCGCGCTCACCATCAAAAAGGGAATGTCGCTTTTCGGCATCGACGTGCCCGAACGGATGTAGTATTGCGAAAGGAAGCTACCTGTATAGGGTCGCATGCACGGCAGCTACAAAATCGGCAGCTGTGTATTTCGACCCGGGTGTACCAATATCTGGGAGGCAAGCTATTTCTTAAAAAGAACAGTCCTCCCTTCTGAGGCGCTTTGCCGGGCAGCATCCAATATCTTCACGACAATCAGATTATTTTCCAGCGAAGAGAGATCAGTGTCCACCACTTTGATATCTCCCCTGATTACATGGGCAAAGTAATTAAAGGGATCTTTTGCGGCCAATGGAAATTCGTTTACTTTTATCTCCTTCTTGGGCACATTACGGGTTAAACGGTATTCCAGGTCATGGGCATTGTGCACGGTGACATACCCTTCTTTCCCGTAGACGGAGAGATCTTTCCGATCGACCGGCCAGTTCCATGATCCCTGAATGATAGCTTGTGTGTGCGGATAAGTCAGGATGATCGTCGCCTGATCATCTACTTTGGGATATACCTCCGGTTTGATTGTCTGTAAAACAGCTGTCACCGTTTCAGGCTCCTCATTTTGCATGATCCAGGTCATCAGGTTGGCACCGTAACAACCAAAATCGACTACGGCCCCACCACCATTCAGCACCGGGTCTGTGAGCCAGGCCAGAAACTCAGGGGAGCAGCCGATCTCCACAGGGCCTTTGTGTCCGTCGTTGATCAGTACTTTATTGATAGCTCCAATCTCCTGATTCAGAACCGCCATCTCAAATGCCTTATAGTGCGCCGGGTACCAGGTAGTCTCGTAGTTGGTTAATAGATGAATATGGTGCTTCCGTGCCAGACTCTCCATTTTATCCGCGTGCTCCGCACTTACGGCCAACGGCTTTTCCACCATCACATGAATTCCTTTCGGTGCACATATCTCCACGGTGCTCAGGTGATCATAAATCGAATTAAAAGCAACCACACCTTCGGGCTTGGTCTCAGCAATCATTGTCGCCAGATCATCATACACGATACCCATATCAAATCCATACCGGTCTGCCAATGCCTGCGCTTTCTCTTTGTTGGGTTCGGCAATACCGACAATCTGAATATCGGTTCGCGCCTTGTGATTGTTCAAAATACCGTGAATATGGTCGTGCGACAAACCATCGATACCAATTCTAACGGGCCTTTGCTGTGCAAGCGTGACGACAGAGCAGAGAAATAAATTCAAAAACAGTGTGAGTGTTGCGATACTTTTAACCATCATATCTGATATTTATCTTAAAACAATTCTTTCTGTTCGCTTGCAAATGCTGGAACATTCAGCTTGAAATTCAGCCTTTTGTTGATTTTCTCAATCAGGTAAGCAGAAAAAAGAGGCGACGATTTTTCCACATTCTGATGCACGAAAAAACAGAGTTGCTTTAATCCGGCCTCTTTCCACCGCACAATCCGTTCTATCCAATCATCTAGACGCTCGAAATCTATTTTATCCACATTACATCCCACAAAACGGATGAAAGCGGTGGAATTAGTCAGCCGCATATGCATCATATCTCGTCTGCCGGCAGTGTCGACAATTACATTGGCTGCATGTTGTGACTCCAGAAAATGACAGTATTCGTTCCAGAAATCTGTGTCACGATACCACTCTTTGCTGCGAACTTCAATCGCCAACGGAATGGCTTTCGGAAAGTCTGCTACAAATGCTTTCAGCTTGTCTAACCCCTTGATGCCGAAGTTTTCGTGCAGTTGTAGAAAACAAACACCCAGCTTTTCTTCGAAGTGGGAAATGGCATCGCAATAGATCTTTGTCAGCTCTTCCACATTGTCCAACCGCCGTATGTGACTGATCGATTGGGTAATTTTCGGAAAAAACTTAAATCCCTCCGGCGTCTTATTTTTCCATTTCAACACCTGTTCAGCCTTCGGCATATTGTAAAACACGGAGTTCATCTCAATGGAATTGAACTGCCGGGAATAATAGGTGAGTTCATCTTTTGTACCTTTTGGATAAAAATCCTTCAAATCGGTTTTATTCCATTTGGCACAGCCTACATAGACTTCAAAAGGATCATCAGTTCCACTCTTCAAAATTCTCAGCGTAGCTGCATCATCGGTAGGAATGCTGAAATCTACGACTGTGGGATCGTCTACTTTTCCGAAATTCATGCGATCATTTTATTTTCTGACACCATGGTCATTTGCTGAAACCCTTTTCATCTTTGTTGATATACCTTACAAACGCCACTCTATTTCCATCGGGCGACCAGCTGTGCACGTTAAACGTACCTTGCCCACCATAGAAAACGGGAGTCAGGTCACGCGATTCTTTTGTCTCGACATCCAGCAATCGAAGCTTTACATCCTTCCCGAACGGATGTTCACCTTGCTGGTCTTCCACATATGCGATATAAACGACACTTCTGTTGTCGGGTGAAGGATGGGGAAACCAATTGTCGTAATTGTCGAAGGTAAGCTGCGTTTGTTCGCTTCCATCCGGGCGCATGCGATACACATGCATCCGCCCCGTACGATGGCTGTTGAAATAGATCCACTGTCCGTCGTAGCTGTATTCGGGACCATCGTCAAGCCCCTCCGCTTCAGTCAGCTGCACCTCTTCGTCCGTAAAAAAGTTCGTTTTGTACACATCCCATTCACCATTTCGCATGGCACAATAGGTCACCCAGCGGTTATCGGGACTCACACCGTGCCAGTAACTGGGAAAATTGCCGGTAATTAACCGGGGTACACCGCCCGCAGCCGGCAGCATGTAAACACGGGAATTGCCTCCAGGTGAGGTGACATTCGGATCGTTATAACTAATGATCAACCACTTGCCATCGATCGTCAGCCCATGGTCGTTGTTACACTGGTCGGCAAATCCTGTATCGATGATGCCAAGTTTTTTTCCCTTAACTGACACTCTTTCCAGTTTTCCGTCTGCGTTGATGACCAGAAATTTTCCGTCACGGGACCAGTTGGGTGCTTCAAAGTGACGTTTTTCTCGCAGGATAACTGTTTCCTTTCCGGTTTTTACATTGAGCAGCACCAGCTCGCTTTCAAGATTTTGCGGGACCTGAGCAAGCGATGTCAGTGAAATGAAAACAAAAAATATCCATAAACAAATCTGTTTCATATCGATGGTTGGCTGAATATATCCACAGCAAATGTAATACAATACCTCAAATTTGTGCAGCAAAGATTGGGCAAAATGGTTGCGAGGAATTATATTTGTGCTAGAAACATTTGGCAACTCTCATTCCTTTCATAATTTTTGCATCTCAAAACTTACCTTATTTATGACTTTACAGATTGATTTGTACGAAAGCGTAGGTCTCGCCGTATTGTTATTACTGTTGGGCAAATGGTTGAAATCGAAAATCTATTTCTTCCGGAAGTACGCGATCCCTTCACCCGTCATCGGCGGGCTGTTGTTTGCTTTTGTCACGTTATTTCTGCAATCTGTTCATGTGTTGAGCTTTCAGTTTGACAATACATTACAAAGCTTTTTCATGACCATCTTCTTCACCTCCATTGGTTTTAACGTCAGTCTGAAATTACTGTACAAGGGTGGCGCAAAATTGCTGCTGTTTCTTGGGTTGGCAACTATTTTTTCTTTGTTTCAGAATATTATTCCGATCGTATTGGCCAATCCGTTGGGTGTAGATGCACGACTGGCTTTAATGACCGGCTCCACAGCCCTTATGGGGGGATTGGGCACGTCGGCAGCCATTGCTCCGCAGGTGGAGGAGATCGGTGTAACCGGAGCACATGCGGTCGCCATTGCATCTGCTACCTTCGGATTGTTAATGGGTTCCCTTATGGGCGCGCCCATCGGAAACAATCTGATAACAAGGAAAAAGCTCTACCTGAACCGGAAAACCGACGAGGAAGAGCGGGAAATCGATGCATTGAGGGAGAATAGCATCCCAATGAATGGGGAACGCATTACAAAAGCTTCTTTTTTAATCTTGATCTCCATGGGTATTGGTGTTTTTTTCACGGATGTACTCAACCATTTTATGGGATTATACATCGATACGGTAAAGTTTCCCGTTTATATCGGACCGATGATTGTAGCGGCTATCATCCGCAACATATTCGATGCACGAGGCAACTTTGATTTAAATCCTGAAATACAACTATTGGGTGATATTTGTCTAAATGTTTTTATTTCAATTGCCATCATGACACTCCGTCTGTGGGAGCTCAGCGAGCTCGCCTTACCACTGATGATGCTGTTGCTGGCACAAGTCGTGCTGATGTATCTGTTCCCCCGATTTATTGCTTTTCCTGTGTTGGGAAAAGATTACGATGCAGCTGTTTCCACGTCGGGGCTGATCGGATTTTCCATGGGATCTACTGCAAATGCCATGGCGAACCTCGATTCCATTTGTGATAAGTTTGGTTATTCACGCGTGGCATATTTCATTGTTCCTGTAGTAGGTGCCTTTTTTATTGATTTTATCAATGTACTCATGATAACCGGATTCCTTGCCACAATTCCTTAAAGAGCCCGCCTTTTTTTTGTAGATTTGTCCTGTCAACAACAAAACTCACTATATGTCCGGGTTCTCTCCATATGAATGCGCAAAGGAATTTGCTACCCACACCAACAGAAGCCTGTTCATTACCGGAAAAGCCGGAACAGGAAAAACCACCTTCCTGCGACAGTTTCGTGCCGAGACCACGAAGCAGTTGGCGGTAGTGGCTCCCACGGGCGTGGCTGCAGTCAACGCCGGCGGTACCACCATCCACTCCTTCTTCCAGTTGCCTTTTACGCCTTTTACGCCAACCCCGGCCGGACGGGAGGCGCTGATCGCCCGCATGAAGATGAGCAGTGCCCGCCGCACCGTAATCCGTGAGCTGGAGGTACTGGTGATCGATGAGATCAGCATGGTGCGGGCCGATGTGCTGGATGCCATCGACACGGTACTTCGTCATGTGCGTCACCGCCGTGCCGACCCCTTTGGCGGTGTACAGATGATTTTTATTGGCGACCTCTACCAGCTGTCACCAGTGGCCAAGACGGATGAATGGCAGATACTTTCTGCTTATTACCAGGGGATTTATTTTTTTCACAGTCGTGTCATGCAGGAAGCTCCTCCGGTTTATGTGGAGTTCGACAAGATCTTCAGGCAGTCTGACAACGTTTTTATCCGGGTTTTGAACGAAGTGCGGAACGACGCCCTTTCACCAGAAGGGTTCAGCCTCCTCCAAAGTCGTTACGAACCGCATTTTAACCCGTCGCCCGAAGAGAATTATATCACGCTTACCACGCATAATTTAAGTGCCGACAACATCAACAACACCGAATTGGAAAAAATCACCACAAAGGCACATCTGTTCAAAGCGGTGGTGAAAGGTGAGTTTCCAGAGAATGCGTTCCCGGTAGAACAACAGCTTGAATTGAAAGAAGGCGCCAAGGTAATGTTCTTGCGAAACGACAACGAAACACCCCGTCGTTTCTTCAATGGAAAAATTGGCACCGTCACCTCCATTAGCGACAAAGAGGTTACCGTACATTGTCAGGATGATGCCGATGAAATAACTGTCCCGCTAGTAACCTGGGAGAATATCCGCTACACCACCAACCCGGAGAATCAAACGGTGGAGGAGGAGATCATCGGCACCTTCGAACAGCTCCCCCTGCGGCTTGCCTGGGCCATCACCATCCACAAGAGTCAGGGACTTACTTTCGACAAAGCGATCATAGATGCCGGGAAAGCTTTTTCTCCCGGTCAGGTATATGTGGCACTGAGTCGCTGCCGTTCGCTCCACAACCTGGTATTAAAAAGTCCGATTAACCGTTATAGCATTGGACTGGACGAACAGGTTGTCCGTTTTTCTTCGGCAAAGCCTGAGGAGGAACAGGTAGCCGCGGAACTGCTATCGGCAAAAGAACAATTCAGAACGATATTGCTGCTGCAATTGTACGATTTCGATCCGCTGCATCAGATGGCACGTTCCTGGTATTTCGCAACCAAAGGAAATGAATCCTCCTTCAGCGAAGGAACTGTTTCTTTTGTGGGTGAAATCTATAAAGAGCTGACTGATCTGGAGCAGGTGGCCGCCAAATTCAGGATGCAACTGAAGCAAATTGTTCGACAAACACCTGTCGACACGGCATTTTTTACGGAACGGATTCAGGCATCCTCCACCTATTTCGCCGGCAGAATGGAGACGTTGCTGCGTACCTTGCGGGAGTCAGCTGCGACCACCGATAACAGGGCGAATGCACTGGAGTATGACGAGGTCATTACCTCCATCTTCTTTGCCTCAGCGCTAAAAAAACACCTGATCGGCGCAACGGCCGATAATTTCAGCGTGGAAGCTTATTACCAGGCACGGAACCAGTTCAGAAAACCAGCTTTCAATATGACTTCTTACAGTCGCGACAGCAGTGGCGGGCAATTAAAATCGATCCATCCCGAACTGTTGAGTGAGCTTGTTCAGCTGCGCAATACCATCAGCAAAGAGGAGAATCTGCCGGTATACATCATCGCATCGGTCAAAACGCTGGTGCAAATGGCCGATTATCTGCCGGAGACAGAAAAAGACCTGCTGAAAATCCACGGTTTCGGAAAAATAAAAGCAAAACGTTTTGGGGAACAGTTTCTTTCATTGATTACAGCCTATATTTCTACATTTGGGATCGAATCACAGATGATCCACTTCCCGGAGGAGAAAAAACAAAGGAAGAAGAAATAAGGAAAAAAAAGAGCATATTAAACTGGCATCGGACAAGTATGAGGCTTATACAACTCCGGTACAACTCCTAATAAACTCCTAATATGCTCCTAATATGCTCCAATTAAATCTGGAGTTCTACACTCGTTGTATGAGCGAAGTTCGCGCCGAAGGGGAAACGAAAGTAATTGATCATTCATCTTTTCCAAACGAAAAAATATTCGTTCGATATCAGGTAAAAAATCCTGACATTTCGGGGTAGTAATGACTCGATGGAAACAGAAACGGGACCGTTTCCTGTTGAAACGATCCCGTAATTTCATACTTTTTTGAATGTACTAACCTTCTACCTGTTGGGCGTTTTCCAGATTTTGGTCGATATACAATGAATTCCGGCTGTCTGCGTTCCTGCCTGCAGCATAAACTCACCTTCTTCCAGTACCCACTCACCTTTTTCATTGGCAAAAGCCAAATCTGCACCTTTCAGCTCGAAAGTAACGGTTTGTGTCTCTCCCGGGTTCAGTGAAATTTTCTCGAAAGCTCTCAGGCGACGTACATCGGGAGAAAGTGACGCTACTTTGTCACTGCTAAAAAGCAGCACCGCCTCTTTACCTTCTCTGCTTCCGCTGTTGGTAATATCAACCGAAACGGAGACCGTGTCTTCTGCGGTAAAGAGACTATCACTCACACGCAGGCTGGAGTATTCAAATGTAGTATAACTCAGCCCATAGCCAAATGGATACTGTACAGAGGTCTGCGCACCGTAATCGTAAGCTCCCTCCATCTTGCCGTCGATATTCTGACTTGGCTTGTGATCGTAAGTAATCAATCCCTGCTCATATTTCGGATAGGTGTAAGGGAGCTTGCCGCTGGGGTTCACATCGCCACTTAAGATGCTGGCCAGCGCATCCCCACCAAAGTTCCCCGGTAGATAAGCCTGCACGATAGCTGCAGCGCCCGGTTCTATTTTTCGAATCAGGCGAGGGCGCCCTTCGTTGAGCACCAGAATCACGGGCTTACCGGTTTTTTGTAATGCCAGCGCCAATTCTGTCTGGTTTTCAGAGAGTGTTAGCTCATCCAGGTTACCGGGAGTTTCGCAGTAGGAGTTTTCACCCAGACACAAAACGATGTAATCTGCCCATGCAGCGGCTGCAACAGCCTTTTGGATTTCCGGTTCGTTCTCCTCGTAATATTGTCCCTCCATCTTATAGGTAACACCTGGCTCATAGCGGACATTTTCCATCCCAAATCTGTTTTGCAATGCTTCGAAGATGGTGTTGTACTGCTGCGCAAATTCCTCAGTTTTCTCACCCTGCCAGGAATAGCTCCATCCCCCGTTAAGCGTACGCATGGAGTGGGCATTGGGACCAGCCACAAGAATGCGGGTATTGGCGGGCAACGGAAGTACGTTCTGTGCATTTTTCAACAACGTGATAGATTCTTCGGCTGCCGCTTTGGCTACCGACTCATTCTCCCTGCTGCCAAAATCGGGATATTCAGCACGTGACCAATAGGGACTCTCAAAAAGACCCAGCCGGAATTTCAACCGTAGTACCCTGCGTACAGCATCGTCGATCCGTGCCATGGGTACCTCACCCTCTTCAGCCAATTGCACCAGTGTAGGGCAAAAAGCGAGGTTATAGGGCTCCATCACCATATCGATACCTGCCATGATCGCTTTCTTCACGGCTCCTTTGTAATCGGCCGCCACGTGGTCACGGTTGAGCAGGTTGGCCACATCAGCCCAGTCGGTCACGATCACCCCGTCGAAACCCAGATCCTCTTTCAACCACTGTGTAATCAGGCGATAGTCGGCATGGGTGGATACCCCGTTGATGATTCCAGAGTTCACCATCACGGAGAGGGCTCCCCCCTCGACAATGGCGGCACGAAAAGGCTCGAAGTATTTCTCTCGAAGCTCACTTTCGGAGATCAGCGCCGGTGTCCGATCTTTTCCCGAAACAGGTACACCATAACCCATGTAGTGTTTTAGACAGGCAGCGATGTGCTGATTCCCCACACTGTTCCGGTCATTTCCTTGAAAGCCTTTTGTAGAGGCTACTGCCATGCGGGCATTGAGATACGCATCCTCCCCGTAGCTCTCCCATTGGCGCGACCAGCGCGCATCTCTTCCCAGGTCCATGGTCGGTGCGAAAGTCCAGGGGATATTGCTTGCCCTTGTCTCGTAGGCGGTGATACGCGATCCTTCTTCCATCAGCGCTGTATTAAAAGTGGCACCCATTCCCACGCTCTGCGGAAAGAATGTGGCACCGGTGGTGTAGGTGGCACCGTGAATGGCATCGATTCCGTAAATCACGGGGATGCCGGTCTCCTGCAGTGCCCTTTTCTGGATGGCGCGGATGGTGTTCTCCCACACTTCGGTGGTGCGTGCCCGGTTGTTGCTGGTGTTAAGGATTGAACCCACCTTATATTTTCCGATCACCGTATCGAGCATAGCAGGATCCAGTTCAAAAGGTTCATCGCTAAAATAGGCATTACCGCCCTTCCCAATCAGATCGACGGTAAACTGGGCCATCTGTCCCACCTTCTCCTCCAGCGTCATTTGAGCGACGATGCTATCGATCTTTTTCTCCACACCCGCATCCAGATTTGCTCCGGCTTTGTTTGTACCTTCATTGCAGGCTGCGAGGAATAGCATGAAAAGGATAGAAAAATAAAAAGTCTTCATATAATTTAATTTTGATGTCAATGATCAATCGTCAGCGACCAGTTGTGATCAATCGTCAACGATCTGCTATTAGCAGTCAGCGATCAGTTATCTGCTTTAAGTCTTGTATCTGTGTCAGCTGTCTTGCGACACATTTCTGCAACTATTTCTGGTATACCCGTACCCAATCGATCTCGTATGTGGCGGGCAGTTTTGATTCATCCACACCTTGTGCACCGCCCCAGTCGCCACCCCATGCCAGGTTTAGCTTCAGATAGAAGGGCACATTGAAAGGCCAGGTTTCCTTGTTGCCGGAACCGTCGTTGTTGAAACGGAAATATTCCACACCATCTACAAACCCCTTGATGTATGAGGTCGTCCACTCCACCGCATAAATGTGGAATTGGGTTTCGGCTGTTTTAATCTCTTTTTTGGCTGTTTTTTGGGTGCCGATGGTATGGTTATAGGCATTTGTATGCACCGAGGAATGTATCCATCCGGGATCGTAACCCACATATTCCATGATGTCGATCTCCCCGTCGAGGGGCCAGTTGAGATTTTCTTTCTCCGGCAGCATCCAGAATGCAGGCCAGGTGCCCTTGCCGCCCGGCACCCGCAGACGTGCTTCAAAATAACCATAGGTCCAGCTCTTGTTGGTATTGATGCGAGCAGAGATGATTTTTTGATCCTGTTTCTTTGCTATAATCTTCAAGGTACCGTCATAGATCGCCGCAACGGTATCGGTACCCGAAAAATCTTTCACGTAAGTTTGCAACTCATTGTTCACCCAGCCCGGTCCGGCCGTTTCGTACCACCATTTCTGGGTATCGGGTAATGCCGGTTTTCCGCCGGCTGCTCTGTCAGTATCAAACTCATCCGCCCATACCAGGGTGTATCCTGCAGGTACATAGTTTTCCACGATGGCTCCCTCCTGCGTAACGGTATATTTCTGGTTCTGTTTCCCGGCACTGAAGGTAAGGTCAGCCGTGCGGGTGGTAGTCTGCGGATTGGCCGTAGCAGTAACTTTCAAAAGTGTCTGACCATTACCTCCCTTGTCGGGTGTAAGACTGCACCAGTTTTGTCCGGAAGTAACCGTCCAATCTCCATTGGCAGAGACGACAATATTTTTCGTCTCCCCTTTGTCTGTAAACACCGTTGTAGCCGGAGAGATTTCCCATTTCACCTCCGCATCCGGCTTAGGCGGATCGGGGAGCGGGTCGTTTCCGCCGCATGCTGCCAGCATCACGGCTAACGTAATCAATATGGTATTCATTCTTCTCATTTTTTTTTGAAGAAAGCTGCCGATAATTAAATCGGCAGCCTCTTTTCACGCATAAACTATTATTAATCACCAAATTCAAAATCGTCGAGGTAGAAGAATCCCGGTCCGGCATGTCCTTCGGCACCGAACTGGATTACAATCTTGTCATAATCCTCCCTATTGGCTACAGCAGAAAAATCGAATTCCAGCTCCAGCCATTTATCCTTCTCCAGGTTGGTTTTCACGACCTCTGTCTGTGTTTGCCATGCTTCGCCCCCTTTCTCGCTGTTATGGAGCTTCACAGCCAGTTGCGGTTGTAACTTTTTATTGGCAATCCAATCACCGGCAACTCCATATTCAGTAGTGTAGTCATTGAAGGAGGGGATAAACACCTTTACCCTGACTTTATTTTGGGTGGTAAGGTCGAACTTGTAATCGGGTGCGGTGAAGGAGAGGTTGCTGTAGAAACCGGTCGATTTCCAATAGCGGTATACTTTCGTCGACTCATTGATCGGTAGTGGCACAGGATTACCGATTACTGCACTTTTAACGGCTCCACCCATATCATCCAGATTGAAGGCCAGTATCTCACTCCCCTCAAAGTCTTCAAAAAGCGGAATCGCTTTCAACTCTTTCGGAGCAGGTGGCGCTTCCACATTCAACTCTTCGAGGCAGTAGACAAATACCCAATCCTGACTCTCTACCGTATTGTTCACTCTCAGTGCCATCACCTTGTCGGTCTGATAGATGACCTCATACTGCTGACTTCCGCAATAATATCCCATGTAGGCATTGCCTCCCAGGGTGATGATGGGGTACTCTCCCGACTCATCGATGGAGAAAGTATAATCTCCTCCGCTGTAGGTGAACATTGCATCGTCACCAGAGGTCGCATGCACGGTGAATCCGCCCACGCTGGCTGCACTGGCTTTTCGTCCATAACCTTCGTTCCCGTTTTCGCATGCACACCTCTTTCTTTTGAGGTGGCAAGGCTTCGATTCCTTTATAGAGCAGATCCTGCAATTCACGATCTTCCAGCATCCGCGCGATATCATCCTCTGCAGGCAAATCGATCTGGGCATTCATGTAACTCAGCGACACTGCCTCCTTGTGATCCCTGATTAAATTCAGGATAAAGTTCTTGGTCATCGTATAAAGATAATTTTTCAGATTGATCTCAATATGGATGTCAGCGGTGCTCTCCCATAACTTTACAAAGACATGCTGGAGTACATCTTCTGCCATTCCGGAATCTTTCAGATACTTGAAGGCAAGCGCATACAAGTAGCGGTGGTATTTGGCGTAGATGGCAGAAAAAGCCTCCTTATCCCTTTTTTTCAATAAGATAAACAGGGCATGATCTTCATTTATGTTATAGTCAGGCATTTCTTTTTGCATGGAAAAATCAGGATCACGGGGCAAATGTAATCATTTATTGGTTTTTTTGATAACTTTTAAAAAAATATTGCCTGGAGTAACAAAATGGAAGTTAAACACTGAATCAGAAAATAATTTGAAAAATAACCAAAATCTATGATTATTTGTTTAGATTTGTATATGCAATCCTAATACAGTTCTCATGAAAAGAATTTTAGTTACGGGTGGTGCCGGATTTATCGGTTCGCATTTATGCAGAAAGTTATTAAAAGAAGGACACCATATAATTTGTCTGGATAATTTTCTAACAGGTGCCAGGGAAAATATTTCACAATTGATAGGGTATGATCATTTCGAACTGATTGAACATGATATGATTCATCCCATACAAGTGGAGCCTGTTGACGAAATATACCATCTCGCCTGTCCGGCCTCGCCTGTCCATTATCAAGATGATCCAATTGCGACAATGAAGATCTCCGTACTGGGGTCTATAATAGCTTTGGGAATAGCCAAGCGGCACAAAGCCAAAATTCTACTTGCGTCCACAAGTGAGATATACGGAGACCCACAAATACATCCTCAGCCGGAATCTTACTGGGGGAATGTAAATCCGATTGGCCCGCGTTCATGCTACGATGAGGGTAAGCGCTGTGCCGAGACGCTTTTCATGGATTATCACCGCCAGGAGAAGGTACGCATAAAGATCGTTCGCATATTCAACACGTATGGTCCTCGCATGCAGCCTCATGATGGAAGGGTGATGTCGAACTTCATCCTTCAGGCGTTACAAAAGAGAGATTTAACTGTGTATGGCGATGGAAGTCAGACAAGGAGTTTTCAGTATATTGATGATCTCATCGAGGGCTTGTACAGCATGATGAACACTGGAGACGATTTTTTAGGTCCCGTCAATATCGGCAATCCATCAGAATTTACAATCAAAGAACTGGCTGAAAAAATTATCTCACTCACATCATCTCAATCTAAGCTGATTTACAGGAATTTACCGGAAGACGATCCCAAACAAAGGAAACCGGATATCAGCCTTGCGAATACATATCTGAATTGGGAACCAAAGGTAAGTCTGGACGAAGGATTAAGAAAAATGATTACCTATTTTAAAGAAAAAATAGTTGCAAACGAATTGATAGAGAAACAATGTTGAAGGATTTTTCCAAATATAAAATATTGGTAGTTGATGACATTCCTGCCAATATCCTACTGCTCAAGGTGATGTTAGAACAATCAAAATTACAGGTATTTACAGCCGGAAGTTCAAAAGAAGCCTACACACAACTTAACAAGGAACCAGTCGACTTAATATTGCTTGACATTTTAATGCCCGGTGTAAATGGGTTTGAACTGGCAGAACAGCTGAAAAACAATCCCGATTACCAGGATATACCCATTATATTCCTGACCGCATTAAATGCCACTTCAGATATCATAAAGGGATTTGATTTAGGAGCTGACGACTTTATTTCCAAGCCTTTCAACAAGGAAGAGCTGCTCGTCAGGGTTCGCTATCAGCTGACGCTGCTGGAAGCAAAACGAACCATACAACAGCAAACCGTTGAACTTAAAAAAACCATATCCGGGAGAGACAAGTTATATTCCGTGATAGCGCACGATTTGCGGATGCCCATGTCATCGCTGAAGATGTCACTGAACATATTGACAATGAAAACGGGGGAATTCAATGCAATTGACCCCGACATGGTAGAAATACTGCAGAGTGCGAATGAATTATCCGAAAAATTATTCATACTGCTTGACAACCTTTTAAAATGGACCAGAAGCCAGCTCGGTGGACTGGTCGCTTTTCCGCAAGATATCAATCTTTCTGAGCTTACTGAAGGATTGATTGAAGTTTCTGCCATGATTGCGGAGAACAAGAACATTAAAATTAATTTCATTTCTCCTGATAACAAAGAGACCGATGTATTTGTAGATATCGACATGATCAAGACCGCTATTCGGAATCTGCTTAGCAACGCGATCAAATTCAGCTACAGAGGCAGTGAAATAGACGTCGTGATAGAAAAGGGAAAGGATGAAGTGATCTTGCGTGTGATTGATCGTGGTTGTGGAATAAGTGAAGAGTCTCTATGCAAACTGATGAATGTGGAAACACATTACACAACCTACGGAACCGCGAATGAGTCAGGTTCTGGGTTGGGACTTTTGTTGGTCAATGAGTTTATGAAACTCAATTATGGCCGTCTGTTTTTCAGTTCGATTGCAGGAAAAGGTTCTACTTTTGGCTTTTCACTTCCTGCAAAAGTGGATTCTTTCTAAGATACAGATTCACAATCACCGGTTTGTGGTCGCTATATTCCAGATTGGGTGAATGATAACCGGTAGCCCTGAAATAAGATCCGGAATAGAACAAATAGTCGATCCGGTAAAGCTTGTTCAGGTATCTATAGGTATATCCATACCCCTTTCCGGCGGAGCGAAAACTGTCATCGAGATCACCCTTTATTATTCTATAGGTATAGGAGGCCGGTGTGTCATTAAAATCGCCGCACACAATCAACGGAAAAGGGCTTGTGTCGATGAATTCAGAAATAAAATCAGCCTGATCAGACCTCATGACTGCATTAGCATACAGCATCTCCCTCACCTTGTTGATCCGGAAAACGGACTGTTCCAGGTTATACTCGAGCTTAATTTTATGCTGATTCAGGTTCGTAGTTTGCAAATGGCTGTTGATTATTCTGATCGTATCATTGTCGACCACGATATCAGCCCACATAGCGGTATGATTACTTTCACCCGTAAATTCAATTTGTCGCGATTGTATGATGGGATACCGACTGAACAGGGCGACCTGCATACTCCCCGGAACTGACGAATGAATGCAATAGTAAGGTAAAAAATCAAATATCTCTCCAAACTGTTTCAATTGAGCATCCTCCACAGCCGGAAACTCCTGGAGACATAGCATATCAATCTTTGCAGTTTCCATAAAATCTGCAATCTCATGGCCTGTTTCAAATAAATTACCGGTTATACGCTGAATATTGTAAGTAGCAATATTCAATTCTAGCCCGGTTGACTCTGTCTTTCTAAATGGAATCCGATAAACAGCCGACAAATAAGGAATATTCAACATGATGGCCGATAAGGGGAGAAAAAACCATGCCCGCTTCCTCACGATCCAATATATCAACAGAAGAAAGTTCACGAACAGGATCAAGGGTAATAGCAGACCCATCCACTGCAGTTCCATGTGTTGCGCCGGATGAAAGTAGGAAGCTGAAAAGCCACCGACTGCGAGGATCGCGAAAACTATCCCGACTAAAATCAGGATCAGATCAAAAAGACTTAAAAGAACCCGCTTTCCCATTCTATTTATGAAAGATTTCCGGTTTCTTCTTCGTCGCAATCCGACGTTACCAGGGGCAATCTAAAGGAAAACTGCGAACCTTCACCCGGCTCCGAGGTTACTGATATATCTCCTCCCAGCCTTTCTACTATTGACTTGCAGATAGAAAGGCCTAATCCTGTGCCGGGTGCGAAATCATTTACTTTTACAAAACGGCCGAATATTGCGTCCAGCTTGTCTTTGGCAATACCTATTCCACTGTCTTGCACGAAAAACTCCACAAGAGCTGTTTGCAGCCTGTAGCCCACTGTGATACAACCTTCGGGCGTAAACTTCAGGGCATTGGTAATTAAGTTTGATATAACCTGGGTCAAACGATTCTTATCGGTTATCAAGCAAAAATCCTCATCCGGCAGATCAAGTTTCAAAGTAGTACTCTCCGCATTGAGCTGATGTGTGATCACAATTTCAGTGCATAGTTTACTGATATTTACCGGCGTTAGCACCAACTCAAGTTTGCCGGATTCAATTTTTGATAAATCCAGCACTTCGTTTATAAGGGTCAACAACCTTTTATTGTTTGATTCAATGATTTCCTGAAACTTTTTTCGCTCCTCCCGATTGTCGATATCCGACATGACTGCCGAAAAACCCACGATGGCATTCAGCGGAGTTCTTATCTCATGGCTCATATTGGAAATAAAAGCCGATTTAAGCCGATCCGATTCTTCTGCTTTTTCTTTCGCTTTCCTTAATTCGTTTTCATAGCGTATTTGTTCCGAGATATCCCGGCAATGATTCCAGACAATATACTCACCATACTCATTTCGAACAATATACGAAACACAATCGGAACTAATCACATTATATTTGGGAAAAGGATGATTGCATATATACTGCAGCATATCGTTATTGGCCCGTAGTTCATGAATAAAATTGTCCCAGGCCGATTGGTCTGAAAAATTATCCAATAGTTCGTATGTCACATAACGTGTAATATCTATATCTTCCGGTATTTCGTACAGTTTTCGACACGACTGATTGGCAAAAATAAGTGAACCGTCTATTTTGGTAGCAAAAATACTGTCGTTTGAATTGTTTACAGCGAGGGTAATCATTCTCAGCTCATTCCATCTCGAAATGATGTCATCGATATTTTGGATATACCCTTCTATGATATGGTGACCCTCCTCTGCGTGGTGGATGTTGACAACCTTCAATCTCAGGAAATAAATTTTGTCCTTTATAACCCTGAATTCAAATACTTCGTGGCCAATTTGATTATTTTCCAGCAGTTTCTGCAACCTTTCCCGATCCTCGGGAAACACCTGTTCCAGGTATTTTTCCAGCGGTATGGATATCTCTTCACTGGTATCAAACAATATCCCCACGTATCCCGTATAACGGAGAATTCTCGTGGAGGTATTGTAACTCCAGTATCCCATCCTAGCGGCACGACTAGCTTCTATCAACCGCTCGTTGGCCATCTGAAGCCTCTTCTTCATCTGACTCCGCACGGTGATATCCCTATACTGACATAAAATATGATCGTCATCATACTTTTGGATGATGCATTTGAAATAATACATTTTATCCGGGGCGGGCAGGTCGTAGTTTGCATTGGATATCTCCCCTGTCTTCACAACAGACTCAACTGCCGGTTTAAAATCACGTAGTGTTTCCTTTGGAAACACCTCGAACAGATTCTTTCCCAGTAGTGTGAATTGGTCATTTATATAGGGATTATTTTCGGTTTTGACGATCATGTCGATGCAGGTGCCGTCGTTTTTCAATAGCAGCAAGGTGTCACAGGTCATTTCCAACAAACGGGCTGCCTGATTTTCGTTGCATAAGATTCTTTCGGTATCCATGATAATTTTTTATTGTCTTTTGGCCTTTTCCCAAACAGCGA
>ENA-UOOR01000607-UOOR01000607.1-fermentation-metagenome-genome-assembly--contig:-NODE-607-length-49498-cov-14.695953_pt1 | contig 49498 bp, 53 predicted proteins | sample MGYA00245780_ERZ724029 | MGnify/ENA primary metagenome ERZ724029 (study PRJEB28704, sample SAMN03018315) | fermentation metagenome | biome: anthropogenic terrestrial biome; feature: soil; material...
TCAGAGATTCCTGCTTCGTCCACCGGCACCGCCATAAGGCTGAACCTCCGATGTCTACAGGCGTGACTTCCCGGGGAACTCCCGGTAGTGACACTTAACCAGCCAGTGTCAAGAGGTTTTTCGCCGCGTTAATATCCCGATCATGATGCGTTCCGCAAGCTGGACATGTCCATTCGCGGATGGAAAGCGGCATTTTTTCCTGTACGGCACCGCATGCTGAACACGTTTTGCTGCTGGGGTAGAATCGATTTGCTACCACCAGCCGGGAACCGTACCACTTGGTTTTGTACTCAAGCTGCCGCCGGAATTCGCCCCAGCCAACATCGGCGATATGCCGGGCCAGACACGCATTCCGCAGCATTCCGCTCACGTTCAGATCTTCCACCACGATCACTGACTTGGTTTTTGCCAGTTCCGTAGTAAGCTTGTGCAAGAAGTCTTGCCGAATATTGCGGACACGTCGATGAAGCCGAGCGAGCTGTAAAGCGGATTTTTTGCGATTCTTGGAACCTTTTTGTTTACGGCTGTGCCTCCGTTGTCTACGGCGAAGCAGTTTAAGATGGCGATTCAGCGGTTTGGGGGCCTCGATTTTGACGTTCTCACTACCGCTGACGATGGCCGCGAAGTGGCTCAAGCCGACATCGATGCCAGCGGCCGGACCTTGCACTGGGACCGGATCGCAGATTTCCATCTCAACCGTCAAGCTGACAAACCAACGATCTGCTTCTCGGCTTACAGTAGCAGAAAGAATCCGGCCTTGAACCTCTGTAATCTCCTTAACACGTATCTTCCCCAGACGCGGCATCTGAATATGACGTTCAAAAACGTGAATTGCGCCCGTAAACCGGAAGGAATCATGTCGGCCTTTCTTCTTGAACTTAGGAAATCCAACTTTGCGCCCGGTTTTCAGTCCACGAAAGAAATTTTGGAACGCCCGGTCCAGATCACGCAAAGCTTCTTGAGGAGCGCATTTGGACACCTCATACATCCACGGAAGCTCGACTTTCTTCAAAACGTTCAGTTCCCGGTGCTGTTCGATGGCATTGATACGCTTCTTTTCCTGCTCCCATAAAGCAATGCGGCGGGAAAGCCCCCAGTTATATGCGAATCGTGCTGTCCCGGCATGTTTGGCAAGCAAACTGCGCTGATGGGTGTTGGGATCCAGTTCATATCGGTAAGCGCGGTTAATCAGCATGTACGACAACCTCCATCGCTTTTTGCGCCTTGTTACGGGCAGAACATCGCCCATTGAGCCGTGCACAACACGATGTTAGTCTTCGATCTCCGTCCGCTCGAATGGTGCAGGCATTTTCCCTTCCTGTACCAACCGCCATGCTGTCTTGTAGGATTACCCCGAAATACAAAAGTCCCGCAGCAAGCCGCGGGACTAGTAGTTCTTCTTAATCTTCGTTCAGGTTATCTTTAATATAATTAACTGCGTCCCCGACAGTCACGATTTTTTCCGCATCCTCATCGGGAATTTGTATGTTGAAACGTTCCTCGAGGGCCATTACCAATTCCACAATGTCCAATGAATCAGCCTGCAGATCTTCGATAAAAGAAGCGGATATGGTGACTTGCTCTTCATCGACGCCAAGTTGCTGCACAACTAACTCTTTGACCTGCGCGAATACGTTCATACTCGTCACCTCCTTCCAATAACGCCATCAAACTAATGCCTTCTGGACTGGCGGAACGAGAACAGAAATCGTTTCGTCCGAAAGGAAACTATACTTCTCAACTTAACAATATCATATTACAGGACAGATCCCGAAAATGCAATACCCTTTACTGCTATCTCCCAAGCTCTCTGCTAATCGCGGCCACAATACCTTGCTTGGCAGCGCGCGCACCAGCTCTGACAGCATTACAGATCGCTCTGGCGTCCGAACGCCCATGGCATATCAGGGAAACACCGTCCACACCTAGAAGCGGCACTCCGCCGTACTCAGCATAGTCTAACCTCTTTTTCAGGCCCCGCAGCGCGGGCAGCACCAGTAAGCCACCAATTTTGGCAATCAGAGAGCTCTGAATACCCTTCTTGATCAGCGTAAACATTGCAGTTGCCAATCCCTCACAGGTCTTTAAGACAACATTTCCCGTAAATCCGTCACACACAATTACGTCAGCTTTGCCAAAATTGATGTCCTTGCCTTCAATATTACCGATAAAATTGAGGTTACTGTTTTTCAGCAGCGGATATGTTTCGGTTACCAGTTTATTGCCTTTGGTTTCTTCCTCGCCTATATTCAATAAGCCTACCTTGGGGTTCTTAATGCCTAAAACAGCCTCCGCATAAATGGCACCCATAGCCGCGGACTGCACCAGGTTTTCCGGTTCACTGTCGACATTTGCACCCGAGTCCAGCAAGACTGACACCCCGTCGATAGTCGGCATCGGAATAGCCGTGGCCGGCCGCAGTACTCCCGGGATCCGTCCGAGATAGAATAAAGCAGCTGCCATCTGCGCGCCAGTTGAGCCGGCGGAAACAACTGCGTCCGCCTTTTTCTCCTTAACCAGCTTGGTGGCGACTACAATGGAAGAATCCCGCTTTTTGCGCACAGCAGAAGCCGGGTGCTCATCCATCCCAACAACTTCTTCGCAATGCACGATCTCAATTTTCAGGTCGGAAGCACCGCATTCCGAAAGCTCTTTTTCGATAGCCGCGCGTTTCCCAACCAGAATTACTTCAATACCATGCTGGCGAAATGCGTCCACCGCTCCCCGCACAATTGCTGCTGGGGCGAGATCGCCGCCCATCGCATCGACTGCTATCTTCATCATAAGCCTCCATCCCTCTAATACTATTCGGGGGATGCTTTGACACAGGGGGACGGTTCTTCTGTGTCATTCTTCGCGGGCAGGCACACCCGGGATGACACAGAAGAACCGTCCCCCTGTGTCCCCCTCTAAAAAATAAAGGCCTTCGCAATGGCCTTTATCTTTCGGTAATAAAATTACTCAGCATTAACATCGACTGCTTCTTTACCACGATAATAGCCGCATTTGCCGCATACTCTGTGAGGTAACTTCGGTTCATGACATTGCGGGCACAGTCCCAGATTCGGCAAAACCAGTTTCCAGTTTGCGCGCCGGGAACGTGAATTGGATTTGGACATTCTATTTTTGGGATTTGCCACTACTCACACCTCCTCCCGGCCTAGCAATTTACGCAAGGCTTCAAAATTGGGATTAATTTCTTCCACTTCACAACCGCATGACTCTGCGCCTTTAGGCATCCCGCAGCTGGGACAAAGGCCCTGACAATCCGTGCGGCATAAGTATTTCATTGGCATGGCCAACAAAATGGCTTCACTAACCAACTCGGCCAGATCAATGACATCGCCCTGAAACTGATAAAGATCATCTTCTGCGGAAGGAAGATCCTTTTCAGAATCAAAATCTGTTCTGCTTGAATTTCTGCCGGCATGCGTCCGCACAAATTCACCCTGAAATTCACTATGAAAAGGCGCTTTAAAACCGGTCAGGCATCGATCACATTCGGCCTGAAAATTGCCGCTGACTTTGCCCTGAACATGAAATGTTTCCCCCGCATGCGTAACTTCAGCGCTAATGCTTACCGGACCAGTCAAATCGGCACCACCGGGCAGCTCAAGATCCAGAGTTTCCTGCAATGACCCCCGTACCGAGGCACCGTGTTGATCTTTGATAGCCGAGATATTAATAAGCATTCGAGTTGTCACCTCTGTATTATACGAAGCGAGACCAATATTGTCAAGAAAACACAATTTCACGCGTATCCCTGGCGATCACCAGTTCTTCGTTGGTTGGGATAATCAGAACCCGCACCTTAGACTGGGGAGTACTGATGTCTCTTTCAACACCGCGGCAATCGTTTTGCTCTTCATCGATTTCGACACCCAAAAACGCCAATCCTTGACATACCCGTGACCGCATTTCCTTAGAATTCTCCCCGATCCCGGCGGTGAATATGATGGCGTCCACGCCGTTCATTACGGCAGCGTAAGCTGCGATATATTTGCGCAACCCGTTCGCAAAAATGGTGAGCGCCAGAGCGGCGCGTTCATTGCCCTCTTCAGCGGCCACTTCCAGGTCTCTAAAGTCGTTGCTGAGGCCGGATACCCCTAGCACGCCACTTTGCTTGTTCAGAATTTTTTGAACTACATGTTCAGCCGTAACCCCGTCCTTTTCAGCAATGAACGTAACTATAGCCGGATCGAGATCTCCAGAACGCGTTCCCATAGGAATACCGGCTAAGGGTGTAAATCCCATGCTGGTATCGATCGAACGCCCGCCATCGACAGCCGCTACGCTGGAACCATTGCCAAGATGGCAAGTAACCAGCTTCAGATCGGCAATCGGTTTCCCAAGCATGGCTGCCGCACGCATTGAGACATAGCGGTGCGAGGTGCCATGAAAACCATAGCGGCGAATCTTGTGCTTTTCATAATATTCGTATGGAATGGGATAGATGTATGCCTCTTTAGGCATTGTCTGGTGAAAGGCAGTATCAAACACTCCGACCTGCGGCACATCTGGCAATATTTTGGTGATAGCGCGAATGCCAGTAATACCAGGCGGATTATGTAGTGGTGCCAGTTCGGAGCATTCCTCCAAGGCTGCCACAACCTCAGGAGTAATGCGCACTGAGGACGCGAATTTTTCTCCAGCGTGAACCACTCTGTGCCCTACCGCATCAATTTCCTTAATATCTTTCAGCACACCGGTCCCCGTATGTGTCAGCACATCAAAAACCTTGCGCAAGGCAGCTTCATGATTCGGCGATTCAAATTCCATCTTTTCTTTCTTACCATTTGCCTGATGCGTAAGGATCGAGCCCTGAGAACCGATGCGTTCAACTAAACCTTTGGCCAATACAGTTTCTTGAGCCATGTCAAACAGCTGATACTTCAAAGATGAACTTCCGCTGTTGATGACCAGAATTTTCACGGCTATTCCTCCCTATAGTTGCACTTGTCCAAAACATTATTATACGACATTTTTCCCGAAAATCCTTGATCAATCGACAAAAAATAAGACCGTCATTTTTGACAACGGTCTTGCCTGACAAAGGTCCGGTCAATTACAGAAGCCTGGTGTGGCAGAACACTGGCTTAGCTGCTTAGCGCCCGTAAGCGGCAGCTTTTAAGACGGTGGCCTGATGTACCGGATCCTGCTTGCCAGAGCTGTGCAATTTACTGCCCAGAAAGTGAATGCAGAAATGCCCGGCAAAATTGTTGTCATTGATTCTTTCCCCACCATGGGGCATTCCATTAATAGACGCGGCAATCCAGCGTCCCTGATACTCAAATATCACCGGGCGGCGATCCCATTTCCATTTGCCACCATAAATCTGCTTCATCGCAGCTGTGTCCTGCTTGGTTAGCGGCTCGGCGTCCGCATGCTTGGTTCCGCCCCGGCGCTGTACCAAAAATGATAATCCAGTCTGGACATCGATAATTCTGGCAACACCGTAATCCTTGTAAAAACAGTGCACTTCTTCCCAAGGTGCCAGCTCCAGATAGTTACCCCCGCGGCTGATATCGCTACGGGGCGGCAAAGCCAATGTCTGCCCTGGAACAAGAGTCAAGTCAATTAGTTGATTATATTCCGCCAGCTCCTCAGGAGCAAGTGAGAACCTCTTTGCGATTGCTTCCAGAGAATCGCCTTCCTTTACAGTATAGGAGGAGTTAATTTGCTTTTGGGCGGCTTGCTCCAGCTTCACCCATGTGTCGTTGCCAACAATACCGTCCTGGTCCAGTCCAGTATCTTCTTGAAAAGACTTGACTGCACCTTCTGTTACCGGACCGAAATTGCCGTCCGGAACAACTTTCAAATAGTCCAGGATATACAACCAATCCTGCGCCTGATATACCAGAGGGCCTTTAGCGCCTAATTTCAATAATACAGCTGAAACGTGAATGCATGAAAGACCCATTATTGTCAAAGCGACGATCAGGCAAGTTATCAACCGCCTGCCCAAAGGCTCTCTACGCATTTAAAAACCTCCTGAACGGAAAATTAAAGCCGGGTGACATTACACGAAAGAGTAGCCATATATTCTTGAATACCGTTGGAATTCCTCTCATAACCGCATGCTTTTTAACAATCCGATCAGCCGTGTTTCATAAAGACCAGCCATATGTCCGTTGTATTTCAGAATAACGGAATAATTGGTTCCATTCTGGGTCGCCAGCATCAAGCGTACGGTGGTACGATTCAGTCCATCGCCATATTCTGCAGAGCCAAAAGACGCAGGTACCGAACCAAGTGTTGCAGTTTCAACCGAATCTAAGACGACAAAACCTGGATAGCGGGGATCCGCCGCCAACGATTCCGTCCACCCACTCATATGCTTGACTAGATCTCCCATACGGCCGGGATAAACACGAATACTAATTGAGCCGTTTCCGCCCAATTCCACAAAGGTTGTCGTATAGACCGCGTCTCCAATGCTCTCGTTAATAGCGGTCGGAACCCAGAAACCGGGTAATGAAATAGTAAACTTACCGCGCGGATCTCGATGCAAGAACGGTTCAACTGTAACCCAATGATCGGGCAAGGGTACATGAGAAGCCCATGGCTCGGCCTGAAAGTTTGCCAACCATTGACGCACAACTGTTTCGCCTGCTGCAAAACCGACGGGCGCTGAATGCCGCAGCATAAATACAATGCTATCCTGAAATACAAAAATACAGTAGTATATACGGCTATTTTCGGAATAAGCAGCGTACAACAGGCCATCTGCATCAGTATCAAAAACCGCCGGGCCATTGCCGTTAAAAAACAACCGCGCCTGTGCAATCGGATCGGTCTGGGTCAGTTCAGCGGTTCGGATTTCAAATCGCTCTGTTCCTTTGGAAAACTGTACGGTGGTGCTGTCGGGATAAATGCGATCCAGAGTCCACCCGGTTTGTATACCAGCCGTAAATCTGCCAAGCGGATCAGTATATGTGCCTGCCGCGGCGGAAACATTTCCGGAGTATGCGGCAACCATTAAAATTGTGGCAAGAACTACAGTGTAAATGGCTAATTTCTTTTGCATGCTAAGCGCCCCCTCTGCAAGAAAATTCGTCAGGCGTGCGCCAATTCCTGCCACAATTCGGAGACAGGGGGGAGACAGGGGGACGGTTGGACGGTTCATCTGTCTCCCGGCTCTGTCACTGTAGATCATATTTGCTGATAATCGAGTATTGTGGTCCGGATGGTTTTAGGGTGCTTTCAACAAGTGCGAACGACGTGACTGGCCATCCAAGGCCAGGCGTAATCATTTTTTGTCCGATGGCCAGCGCTTTTCCAAGCATGCTGTCGGACCCGGAGAAATAATTACGTTCTTTAATTCTGGCCAGCGTAAGATGCGGCTTAAACGCCTTATCCCGTACTCCATATCCTTGCATTGCTAATGCATCATCCAGTCCGGCAGCCAATAACGCTAACTCTTTGCGGCCTGCGCCAATTCCGATCCACAGCAGATTGGCAATCCCACCGCGCTCAAAAACTCCCATCCCTGAAAGCTCCAAATCAAATGCCGGGACGCGAGTCGCACAATCATTCGCAGCCTGCTCCAGTGACTTTAACTTATCCGGGGCCATTTCCCCCATAAAGCGCAATGTAAAGTGCCAATTCTCCGGAGTTGTCCAATTGGCACGCATGCCAATTTCGTGCAAGGGTCCGGCAGCCCGGGTGATCGATTCCCTTATTTTACCAGGAATAAATACCGCATAAAATAAACGCATTTCATCACGCCAATCAGCAGTTACTCGCTAAGTTAATATTCGCCTCTTTCCAGCCCTTCCCTGCCGATCTACCGCCGTGACACAGAGGGACGGTTCTTTTGTGTCACAAAAGAGGCAGAAATGACACAAAAGAACCGTCCCTCTGTGTTGAGACGCGGTGACGGTGTCCTAAGGCTCCGCCAGTACGTGGCGCTCGAGCATCAGGCTCCCGCGTAGTTCATGAATTCTAATGGCATCGACCGCAGTCAGACGCATACCGGCGCTTTCATCCTCAGGATCGCGGTACTGAAAGTGTAGTAACGCCACACTATAGGGAACCGCTTCTTCATTTTGCAGCATCCGAATTCCGGCTGCGCCCGTTGTGCCCGCATCCACAATCACGGTTTCTCCGTTCTGACGTACCGTCGCCCGGTGGCTATGTCCGGTCAGGATTAACGGCACCAAACCTTCTACTGAAACTATACTCTGTTTGCTATGCACTGCCAGAATATCCGGAGGACGTTCACGTTCCCGCATGGCCCCTGCGAGTAGTTGATCTTGTTCCTGATAATCCTCTTGCGCGGCCACCAACTCCTCTTTTTTGCTGGCAGGATCTCCCACCCCGTAAATGGATAAGCCTTTAACCCTGACTTCCTTCCCGTCCAAAACTGTCACAGGACGCAGCCGGCGCAGGTATCTGACAACTTCCTCAGAATCATGATTCCCGGGCACAAAAAGATAAGGTATTTCCAACTTGGCCAGCCTTTCACTGAGCGAGGCTTCCAAAGCAGTTCCGTAGTCTGTCATGTCGCCGGTATCAATGATCAGGTCCGCCCCGAAATTCTCAGCGACTTCCAGTACAAAATCGAGTCCCGCCGGATTATTGTGCAAATCAGAAACATGCAGGACACGCAAATCCACATTCCCAGCGGAAACAGAATCGACACCATCCATCGATTCAAAAACCGTGGTCAGATTGCGGGAAATGACCTCCAACTTGCGGCCGACTTCATCAATATGATCCAAACCGCGATCAATAAAGTTAATAATCCAGGGCGCTGCCTGCAGAACACCGACATATCTGGGACGTTCAAAAGCTTTGCGATTATAAGTAGCAGCGGTTGTCGCAATCAGGACCGCGCTGCCCAGAAACCCGGCGAGAATACAGGAAATCACAGGACGCCAGCGTAGTTTTCCTGTCTGCAGCCGTGAAACATGCGCGGACGCTATATCACGTCCTTCATGATCATGAGCATGATCATGATTATAGTTGTGCGAAAAAGCGCGTGTGAGAAAGTAGGCAAACAGTCCGCCCAAGGTAGCCAAAAATAAAAGCCAGAGGGCAAATGTCCAGACTTGCCTGGGCCATTCAGCGCTAAGGTTCTGTACAAAATCTTCCCGATCCTGTGCAGTTGTGACAGCCTGCTCCAGTTTGGGAAGATCCAATCCGCTCAGTGAAAGCGTAATGCGCAATGGGGTCCAGTGCGTAGAGGCTTTAACCTCTCCAAATGGCGGAACCGCAAACACTGTTTCACCCTGTAATTGCGCCGAAGCACGCGCCTCAACTTGAATGGCGCCCATACTGAAACTCATGGGACTAAAGAGCTGAATAAACAACAACGCCATAAATAGAGACAGGAAGAGAGGCATGGCAGGCTTTAACGCCGACGCAACTTTGGCCGAATGAGTCTTAATCTTCTGCAGCATCACCATCTTCTTCCGCTCCTCCCTGAACTATATACCGCACCTTACCGCAGAAACTGCCAGAGCGCTGCCAGCGCTGTCTGAGCAAAAGCTTCCTTATTGCTGATTCGGCTCGAAGCATAACGCCGTTCGTTTACTGCGGTGCGTCCCTGACCATAAACAGCGACATAGACAAGGCCGACCGGTTTAGCACTGCTGCCGCCACCTGGTCCCGCGATTCCAGTAGACGCCAGGCCGTAATCGCAACCCGACGTCTTTGCTACTCCCATCGCCATCGCTGTGGCTGTTTCAGCACTAACCGCACCATGTTCCGCAATGATCTGCTCTGGCACCCCCAGCCGCGCAATTTTGGCGCTGTTATCGTACGTTACAGCCCCTTGCATGAATGCAGCAGAAGCTCCCGGAACATTCGTCAGCCGGTGACTGATTAGCCCGCCGGTACATGACTCGGCCACTGCCAAAGTCTGCCCCTTCCGCAGGAGCTCATTAATGATCACTGTCTCGAGACTTTCATCATCAACCCCATATATATAACTCCCGAGAATGTCCCGCACCTGTTGCTCCAGATTATTCAGCAGTTGTATCGCTGCAGACTCTTCATGTTCGGATGCTGTCAGGCGCAACCGTACTTCATAATTCCCGGCATATGGCGCAATGGTTGGATTACTCTGGTTTTCAATCAAAGGCATGATCAGCTGCTCCATGGCGGATTCCCCGATACCAACCAGCCGCAGCACCCTTGAAAGCAGGATTTTGTGTTCACCAGGCGGCATCATTTTCAGGATGCGCGGTTTAATTTCCTGCTCCATCATTACTTTCAACTCTCTGGGAACACCAGGCATCGCCGCGATGGCGCAACCACTATTGTTCAGCCTAAGCCAAATTCCCGGGGCAGTCCCCATCGGGTTCGCAACCATTTCGGCGGACTCAGGAAATTCCGCTTGGCGCTTGTTGTTTTCCGTCATGGGCCTTTGCATGCGCTCAAAACGTTCCGTAAGATGGCGCAGCGCTTCCTGATTGACAACCAGTTGCTCGCCCACGGCTATGGCAATCGCCTCGCGTGTTAAATCATCGAGCGTCGGACCCAAACCTCCGGAAATGATCACCAGATCCGCCCGCTCCGTGGCGGTCCGGATGGTCTCAACCGCCCGCTTCAAATTATCGCCGACAGTGGACTTATGGTACAGATCAATTCCCATTGCTGCCAACTCACGAGCCAGATAAGCCGCGTTGGTGTCGATGATTTCTCCCAGTAGTAATTCCGTTCCGATACAGATAATTTCAGCCTTCATGATCTCTCCACTCCCCCGTAAATCAAGACAAATCGCTTGAGCCTTCATTCAAGCGCACATCAAGCAGTTATTCTACACCGCCTAAAATGCCCCTGCTCAGGCGACCATGATAGTCCGCAATTCTTCACCGGAGAGTCGCTCGTTTTCAATCAGAATCCGTTGAGCTCTACTCATAAAGTCTAGTTTGTCCTGAAGCAAGCCCAGCGCACGTTGCTCTTCTTCAGCGATAATCTCGCTAATGGCATTGTGCATTTTATCCGGAGGCAGATCTTCCTTGCTAACGATCCCCAGCTGCGAGAGTCCGGCAGTCACCATCTGCCTCGCCAGCCTGGTAGCCTGCTCAAAATCATTGGCCGAGCCTGTGCTTCTACTGCCGAAAGCAATCTGTTCCGCAACAGCGCCACCTAGTGTCACGGCAATTTGATCACGCAACTCGGCGGCGGTATAAAGGAAACGATCATCTTCCGGTGTCGGACGCATGTATCCCAGAGCGCGCCCGCGGGAAGTCACTGTTACCGCTGCCACCGAACTGGGATTCAGCAACTCTGACACCAGGGCATGCCCGACTTCGTGCATCGCCACCCGGCTCAATTCACTATCTATCGGGCGACGATCCAACCGTTCGCCCATCATTACTTTATCGACCGCTTCTTTGAAGTCAGCCATGGCAATCGAATCTTTGCCTTCCCGAAATGCCAGAATGGCGGCTTCATTCGCCAGGCTTTCCAGATGCGCACCAGAAAACCCATAGGTTTCTTTGGCCAATTGCGTCAAATCGACATCCGCGCCGAGTGGCTTATTACGAGTATGGATTCCCAAAATGCGATGCCGCCCTTTTTTATCAGGCAAATCCACCTGTACCTGACGATCAAAACGCCCTGGTCTGAGCAGCGCCGGATCAAGTAAGTCCGCTCTGTTAGTGGCAGCCAGCACCAGTACCCGTACTTTATCAGACGGCCGCAAACCGTCCATTTCAACGAGCAGCTGATTCAAGGTCTGGTCGTATTCTAGATGACTGCTGTGCTGTCCGCGCTTTCCGCCTAGTACGTCTATCTCATCAATAAAAACAATGGCGCTTTCTTTCCCGCTTTTTTCAGCAACTTGCCTGGCCTTATCAAACAGAGCTCTAACTCTTTGCGCGCCAACACCAGCATACATTTCCACGAACTCCGAACCGCTCGTGGCAATAAAGGCTGATTTCGTGTAGTTGGCCGAAGCTTTTGCCAACATTGTTTTTCCAGTACCAGGCGGACCCACCAGCAGGATTCCTTTGAGCGGTCTGATCCCAAGTTTTTTAGTTTTGGAAATGTCTTTGGCAAAATCCAACGCTTCCAGCAGCTCACGCTTGGCAACCTCCTGGCCGCCAATATCTGCGAAGGAAACAGTCATAACCGGCTCGCTTTCCGCCGTTCCCCCTACCACCTGAAAAGTTTTGCTCCCTTTATTAATTTTGATAAATTGCATCGCAATAAAAAATCCGCCTAGAATAATCACTGGTGTAGGATCAAAACCGATCGCATACAAGAAGACCAGCAGAGCGATAGCGGCACCTAATATAATTTCGCGTCTCATTACCATAACACCCCTTTGGCCATGCTCGCTAATTCGGTTTCCGTAAACGCGGTGCGGCTACGGTTGATAATGCGGTACAGATAATGGCCGTCTTGATGCAGTTGGACATATAGCTCCCTGTCAGCCACCTGGATCCTGACAGTATCAACACCTGCTTCCCGGGCGATGGTGTCGACCTGCTCTTTCATCTGCGTAAAGTTGCCACGATCGGCTGCTTCCTCAAGCGCAAAATGCATTTCATAATACACTTCGGACAGTGCGAGACTAGCATTATCTGTAATATTAATGGCTGTAATTGGTGCTTTACCGGTGGCTTCGATCATGAGGACAACGGATTCAATAGCGCCCTGCAAATCACTTATCGGACCAATCGTGATTTCCAAGGTATACCCTGAACCCGACTTAGCAACCGCAAAGTCCTTTACGCCAGGTTGCGCTAATACCGCTGCACGCAGCGGAGTCTCCGTCGCATAGCGCTGATAAGCAAAATGGCCGCCGAACAAGAGGGCTCCCGTAAGAAGAGCGGCCAACAGAATCCACTTTGCCTGTAAACCTTTAAAATTCATGATGCTCTCCCTCCATGGCTAGTTTACATAACTCGGACAGCTTGATAATTTATTATAGCACAGCACCGCATGGGATTGCAGGGGCAAACGATGGAAATGGATGGGCATTAAGAAACCGCCTTATCTTGATTAGATAAGGCGGTTGATTGAAATTGCAGGAATAGCTGTTAAAATATAGGTCGGAACCCTTCCGTCTCAGTATCGGCCTGCAGGGCCTTGTCTTTTTTGGTCGGCTTAAAAGTCTCGCACATCGTCTCCGATGATTTCCCGGCCTCGTCTTTCTTTCCGATCTCCCCTACTTCCATACTAGTATTCATACCGGCTCCGCCGTGGAAGTTGTTTTTAACCTTAATTTCTGAGGCCTCACAGACATTATTGGTTCCCCAATAATGGCAACTGGATACTTTGCATTTCACACTGGTCAAGTCGATGCACCTCCATTGGTAGCATGCGACAAAACCGCCAGTGTTATGCACTAAACCGCCAGTTCCGCCATAGCATGCGCATAGATTCTGGTCAACATCATTAGATCCTCAATCGTCATATACTCATCTTTCTGATGCGCCAATTCGACCTGTCCCGGAAAGACCGGCCCGAATGCCACTGCGTTGGGAATAGCCCGCGCGTATGTTCCTCCGCCGATGGAAATTACCTCGGGCTTTAGCCCGGTCTCTGCATTGTACACTTTGGCCAACTTCTGGATCAACTCATGATCACTGGGAACATAAAGCGGTTCCTTGTCGTCGGCGCGATCCAGAGCCAGACCTGCGGCAGCTGCCCGCTCCGCAATAGGCCCCCGCACGGACTCAAATTTGCAGGTTACGGGATAGCGAATGTCTATTTGGGCAGTGGCACCTTTTTCGTTAAGATCCATCACGCCCAAGTTTAGTGTAAGCTTGCCGGACACTTCGTCCGCCAAACCAACACCCATCAGCGTCCCATGATAATCATAGCCCACGTTTTCAGCAAAAAACCTGATAAAGTCGGAAGAAGCTCCCGGAGCCAAATCCAGACTGGACAGCAGCACGATCATATGGGTCAAGGCATTGACAGCCAGATGTGGGAGACTGGCATGTCCGGCAACGCCGTGCAACGTTATTTCAAGAGTATCGAGACCATGCTCCACGACATCTACATTGATTTTTTCCTTACCCTGCGCGAACCGGCGGGCAACTTCGGCAACGGCGGCGCGTTTTTCGGGGAGTACTACCACAGTGGCAACAGCAGTAGCAGGTATCACATTGGTACGATCACCACTACGCAACTCTTTAACCCAAACGCCACCTCCCTGAGGAGGTCCAAACTTCCGCGACAAATCAAAATGGGCAATGCCTTTCTCGCTTCCGATAATGGGAAACATGGCATCCGGCGCAAACCCGCATGACGGCAATTCTTCAGCGGCAAGGTAATGCTTCATGCAGTCCCATCCACTCTCTTCGTCGCAGCCAAAAATGATCCGGATTCGCTTGGAGAGTTTGATGCCCGTGTCCTTCAGAGCTTTCAGGGCATAGAGCGACGCAATCGCCGGCCCCTTATTATCTTCAGTACCGCGTCCATAAATCTTACCGTCACTAATGACACCGTCAAAAGGAGCGAAGGTCCATTCTCCGCCCGCCGGCACTACATCAAGGTGCACCAGGACAGCCACAATATCTTTGCCTGCACCATATTCCACATGACCGGCGTACCCATCAACATTACGGGTTTGAAAGCCCATGCTTTTTGCTAATGCCAGCGTATGTTCCAGCGCGTCGGCAATACCCCTGCCAAAAGGTGCGCCTGGCCCGTCAGAGCTGGCCTTCAGGCTGCGAAAACGCACTAAATTGACCAATGAAGAAATAATTGCATCACGGTCTTTGGCAATAACATTTCTGAGTTCCACTTTCTCACGCTCCCCTTTTATCAATCTGTTTTTAATTCGGCATCCCGGGGCGTTTCCCTGCCCAAAATTTCAGGGTTGCTAATTAGTAGGTAAAGTAAACCAGAAAGTGCTACCTCGCCCAAGTAGGCTTTCCACACCAACCTGCCCCCCGTGGGCCTCTACAATATGCTTGACAATGGCTAAGCCCAGGCCGGTACCTCCGATACTCCTCGAACGGTTTTTGTCAACGCGGTAAAACCGCTCAAAAATGCGTTTCACATATTCTTCCGGAATGCCAGGACCATTGTCGGTAACAGAAACCCGCAAAAAACTATCCTGGGAATTTGCTGTCACCAAAACGCGCCCCCCTGAAGGAGTGTATTTAATGGCATTTTCGATCAGGTTCACCAATACTTCCTGTATTTTTTCCTGTTCCGCATCTACCAGGGGCAGTTTGTCAGGTATCTGAACCTCTACTTCTGGAATGCTCCCTTCCGGACGCCCGGTAATGATTTGATCAACCACCTGACGAATCAGATCATCAACGGCAATTGGCCCTTTCCTGAGCGTCACTTCCGGTGATTCTGCAGTTGTCAGTATCAATAAATCATGCACTAAATTAGTCAGGCGCTCGCTTTCCGAAATTATGATACCGGTAAAGCGGTCCGCCGCCTTCGGATCCTCAATTGCGCCATTCTGCAGTGTTTCTGCGGCTGCCCGGATCGAAGCCAACGGCGTCCTGAGTTCGTGAGAAACATTCGCAACGAAGTCCGTACGTACTTTTTCCAGTCTTCTCAAAATGGTGACATCCCGTATCACCACAATCGCCCCGCCCAAAACATCGGCACCATCTTTCACCGGTGCGGCTGATATTTGCACGGTCATGGCCGTGGCAGTTGACCGCCGCATCACAATTTCCTCTGCAATACTCTGTCCGGCCAGCGCTTGATTGACAATCGCGGAAAAACGATGATCCAGCGTCAGTTCGATCGCGCTTTGCCCTTGACACTTTTCCGGATTAGCCTCCAGCAGACTACAGGCAGATCGGTTGATCAGTAGCACCTTACCCGCTTCACTGAAAACAATAATTCCGTCGGCAAGATTCGCCAAAATTACCTCCAGCTGCTGCCTTTGGTTACGCAGATCTTCGATGCGCCTTTTGATCTTGTCAGACATCTTATTCACCGCATTAGCTAAGTCGAATAATTCAGCCTCATGCGGTTCAGCTACCTTGGCCGATATATTATCTTCTCGGGAAACCTTTAAAACAGCGCTATGCAATTCATCCAGCGGGTGCAGCAACCGGCTGCTAAACAGCCAGCCAATGATCCCTGCCAGCAAAGAAACCAAGAGGATCCCTGCCAGATAGATGAGGCGAATCCTGCCAAGGATATTTTGCACTACGATGAGATCCTTGGACACGCGCACAGCGCCAATCACATTTTCTCCAGCGCTATCGAAAACCGGGCGCGCAACATAGAGCATCTGTTCTCCCTGAGTGGTACTCAGCCTGATATCCTGTCCTGTTTTGCCCATTAAAGCCGCAACAAACTCGGGACGCCCGGCGTGATTATCCATTTGGTCCGGATTTGATTTTGAATCGCTCGCCACTTGTCCGTCAGCCTGAATAATTGTCAGTCGCACTCCAGCGTCGTCCGCCAGTCTCCGAACATGACAATCCAATGCGAACGTTTCCTGGGACGTCGCACCGGACCATATCAGACTCGTTTGTTCTGAGATCAGAGTCGCCTGTATCGTCAGATCAGTGATTAAGTCCTCAGTAAACCGCTTTTCTTCGGCACGCAACAGAAAATAGCCCAACAAGACCGTGGTTATAATAGACAATATAATATAGGTAAATAAGGCGCGTCTTTTTAATGTCTGTTTCATGATTGCTGCTCCGTTGGGGGATTAAATCGATAACCCACTCCCCGCACTGTATGAATATATTTTGGATTGGCAGGATCCTCTTCGATTTTTTCTCTCAGCCATCGAATATGCACATCGACTGTACGCGGTTCGCCAAAGAAATCGGCGCCCCAGACCCCGTCCAATAGTATTTCCCGTGTTAAGACTCTGCCGCTGTTGAGCATGAGCATCGCCAACAGATCAAATTCCTTCACGCTTAGTGTCACATCAGTCCCACGCGTAGTTACTTCCCGGGTCGCTTTGTTCAGCGATACATCCCCGGAAATAAGAACATCCGGGCCATTGGCGGCCACCTGAAAACGCCGCAAAACACTTTTGACACGCGCCATCAGTTCTCTCATGCTGAAAGGCTTGGTGACATAATCATCCGCACCCAATTCGAGACCGAGTATGCGGTCGACTTCACTTTCCTTGGCAGTGAGCATGATGATCGGAATATCTTCGCTTTTGCGTACACGACGGCAGATTTCCAGGCCGTCTAAACCTGGCAACATCAGATCCAACACAATCAAATCCGGTTTTACTGTCTGAATGGCTTCCAGTCCGTCGATGCCATTGTAAGCGGAAAATGTCTGGAAACCTTCTCTTTCCAGATTGAAGCAAATTGATTCGACTAAGGCAGTCTCGTCATCTATTACCAAAATGCGCCGTTTGAGCACATCATCACCCCGGCTTCATTACGAAATTCGTCGGAGGAATCCTATGGCTTTTAGAAATGCATTATTTTTCCTGTTTCAAGATAAATCAGCCGTTCGCAGATATTAACGGCATGGTCGGCAATGCGTTCCAGAGAGTGCGAGGTAAACAGAAGGATCACTGACTGAGCTTCCCAGCGGTTATTATCGCTTCCGGCAATGATAAAGCCCAGCAATTCATCATATAGATCCGCATAGATCTGATCAATGGCATCGTCCTGAAGCGGAATTTCTCTGGCCTTCGCGACATCGCGCGCCACAAAAGCCTGCAGCGCCGAATGCAACATCTCCATTGCCATACCAGCCATCCGCGGAATATCAATCAGCGGCTTTAGAAGAGGTTCATTGCCTATTTTTAGGGCGTACTCAGCAATATTAACAGCGTGGTCTGCAATGCGCTCCAGATCAATGACCGTGCGCAGAATAGAAGTAACCGCTCTCAAGTCCCGCGCGACCGGCTGATGCAAGGCCAGGATCTGGACACATTCTTCATCCAGCTCGCGGCTAAGTTCATCAATCTGCTCATCTTCAAGAATCACACGCTCAGCCTGCTCCAGATTTTGATCTCTTAAGGCGGCTACGGCATTAATAACAGCTTGTTCGACAACACTGCCCATATGGAGCATCTTTTGCTCAAGTAATCCCAGAGACTGATCGAAGTCTTTGCGGGTCATCCATAATTCCTCCTCTTAATTCTACTCCGCTATACTACTCCGCTTAACCGAACCTGCCAGTCAGGTAATCTTCGGTCTGATGTTTCGTCGGATTAGTCAATAATTGCCTGGTAACACCACTTTCGATCATTTCTCCGAGATAGAAGAATGCCAAGTAATCTGAAATACGGGCTGCTTGCGCAATATTATGAGTTACTACAACTATAGTATACTTTTTCTTTAAGTCCATTACCAGTTCCTCCACTTTTTCCGTGGCAATTGGATCAAGTGCGGAGCATGGTTCATCCATCAGCAATACTTCCGGCTCTACCGCCAATAACCGCGCAATGCAAAGACGCTGCTGTTGACCACCAGATAGCTTTAGGGCCGGACTGTCCAGGCGGTCTTTCACTTCATCCCAAAGGGCCGCTGATTTCAGGCTCTGCTCGACAATATCCTGCAAACGGCTTCTCTTTTTTTCACCATGTACCCTCGGACCATAGGCAATGTTCTCAAAGATTGACATGGGAAAGGGATTGGGGCGCTGGAAAACCATACCCACTTTTTTGCGCAATGATACTACATCAACATCCGGATCATAGATATTACTGCCTTCAAGAGAAACCCGGCCTTCTACGCGTACACCGGCAATCAGATCGTTCATGCGATTCAATGAACGCAGCAAGGTTGATTTACCGCATCCGGACGGACCGACTAGCGCTGTCAGGCTACATGGCGGAAAACCCAATGAAATTTTCTTGAGGGCATGAAATGCACCATAGTACAGCGAAAAATCCTGAACTGAAATTTTTGCAGATTGCATCGTCGCACGCTCCCTTCTTCGTCGCTATCTGTTAGGTTAACGACTAACGGCGCTTCATGCCGAATTTTTGTCTGAAAAAGATGGCTAAAGAATAGACCACCAGCACTAGAACCAGCAAAACGGCGGCGGTGGCATAGGCTCTTTCCAGTGACAAACCTTCAGCGGCCAGATAATATAAATGCAAAGTCATCGGCCTGGTCGGATCATGCAGAGAAAACGGCAGTTTCAGTGCGCCTCCGGCTGTCAGCCAGACCGCGGCTGTTTCTCCGACTGCACGACCCGAAGCCAGCATCACCGCTGTGACAACTCCCGGTAATGCCGCCGGTAATACTACCCGGCTGGTCGTCTGCCACCGCGTAGCGCCCAAAGCCAAGGAAGCCTGTCGATAATCATCCGGCACAGTACGGATCGCTTCTTCGGTAGTGCGAATGATAATCGGCAGAACCATCAGGGCCAGAGCAATTGCCCCGGATAAAACGGAAAAACCCAATTTCAAAAATGTTACCAAAAAGGCAAATCCAAAGAGCCCATAAATAATGGAAGGAATACCAGCCAGGGATTCGATCGCAAACCGGATGATACGAATTCCAATACCACCCTTGGTATATTCCGAAAGATAAATGGCTGCAGCCACGCCAAGAGGGACAGCAATCAATAATGCTACCCCGGTAAGCACCAGCGTGCCGATAATGGTCGGGAAAATTCCGCCTTCCCGGCCCATACGCGCCGGATAGGTAGTCAGGAACTCCCAGTTGATATTGGCCATCCCTTTAATCAAGACATAACCTAAGATCAGGGCGAAAAGAGCAAACGTAATTACGGCTGAAGCTCCAATTAGTAAGAACGCTGTTCTCTGGGCCAGATTACGCTTTTTCATTGCGAAACCCTCCCTCTGGACGTGACAAGCTGGGCGACCCCATTAAGCAGCATAATGACAATAAACAGGAAAGTTCCCAAGGCAAAAAGAGCACTCGAGTGCTCGTCTGCGGCATAGCTCCATTCCAGTCCAATGGTACCTGCCATAGTTACACCGGGATCCAGCAGCGCCCCCGTTACTTTAGCCCTGTTTCCTGTTACCATCATGACCGCCATAGTTTCTCCAATAGCCCTTCCCATTGCCAAGATGATGGAGACGACAATACCGGGACGGGCCGCTGGAAGCAAAACGCGCCAAATTGTCTGCCAGCGGGTGGATCCCAAAGCCAGGGAGGCTTCGCGGTAATCTATAGGTAACGCCCGCAGAGTATCTTCTGAGATGTTAATGATTGACGGCAATATCATGATTGCCAATACAATCGATCCTGCCAGCAAACTATATCCACTGCCACCAAAAGTGCTGCGTAACAGCGGCACCAGGGCAATTACACCCAGAAAACCGTAGACTACCGAAGGTACCGCTGCCAGCAGAGAAATGCAGGGACGCAATAAATTGGCTACCTTTTCAGAGGATAGTTCTGCCAGGAATATTGCGCACCCTACGCCAAGGGGAACAGCTATTAGCAATGCGCCCAAGGTCACCAGCAATGTTCCGGTAAGCTGTGGCAGCATACCGAAAGACAAGCGGCTGGGCGTCCAATCTGTCCCAAGAATAAGGTTGAGCGGTCCATGCTTAACCATGACCGGCCAACCTTCACCGACGACAAACGCGGTGATTAAGAACAGCGCTAATAAGGAAACAGTCGCAGCAAGCAGGAGAACTATGTGGATTGTCTTTTCTTTCCGGGCTCCCGGATCTTTGTGGATAGTGTGGGTGCTGGGTGTTTCCACGCTGTTTTTTTTCATTTTCCGACTACCAGGCCTTCATCTGCCAATACTTGCTGTCCAACTTCGCCCATAATAAAGTCAATGAAATCCTTGGCGAGGCCGGTCGCGTCGCCTTTGGTGCAGACATTGAAAGGTCTGGCAATCGCATAGCTGCCATTAAGAATGTTTTCGTTGGTGGTCTCAACGCCGTTAACATCGAGGAGTTTTACAGTGGCATTAGCATTAGCCAATGAAATATAACCGATGGCGTTGGGTTCGCCTGCGATGGCTGACATAACTGCACCGGTAGAACCTTGCACAATACTGTCTTTGGTGGCTTCGACCTTGTTCATGACGATTTCCTCAAAAGCGCCGCGTGTGCCGGAACCTTCTTCACGCATGACCACTACGATGTCGCCGACACCGCCAATAGCTTCCCAGGAGGTGATTTCGCCTGCGAAAATGGCACGGATTTCTTCTATTGTCAGGTCACTGACGGCGTTCTCAGGATGCACTACAACGGCGATACCATCTCGAGCGATAACAATCGGTGTAATACCTTCGGCTAGTTCAGAATCTTTAATTTCACGGGAGGCCATACCTAAATCCGCGATCCCATCAATAGCCGACTTCACCCCGGCGGAAGAACCACCGCCTTGTACGTTGACCTGAATGTCGGGGTTTTCGCTCTGATATTTCTCGGCTAGCATTTCCATAAAGGGCTGCACTGAGGTTGAGCCAACAACTGTGAGACTGCCGCTCCGACGGCCGCATCCCGCAATACCCAGGGATAAAGCGAGTACTGAGACCAATAACACGAGAAAGCGTTTCATTTTTTGTCCCTCCACTCTACTCTTTTTGTTTTTGCTGTGCTTGACTTACACCCCAATTCTAAGATACCAAGTTTAAATGAAACCCCAACCAATGTTAAGAAAGTGTTAAAGATCTACATTTTCTATCTCTGCACAAAAAAAGGCTGTCTTGGTTAAGACAACCTGATTTATGCAAAATAACTATGCGGTAGTACTATGTGGAAGCACTATGTGGCAGCATCATGTGGCGTTATGTGGCACTAACTGGAAACCCCAGAAGCATCGCTATCGGAACCGGCGTCGTGTCGCCGCAGATTAACAGACTGCTCTTCTTTCCAAAGCAGCGGAATCCAATGCCAGGCATAGTGCAGTCCGGACAAAACTGTGAAGAAAACAGCCACGCCAACTGCGATATAGCCATAGGGCAAAATCTCCTCCAGCATAACCCAGCATACTGCGACATTCTGGGCTCCGGTTTTGGCCTTTCCCAGCCATGATGCTGCAGTTGGACCTCCCCTGCGGGCGACCAAAGTCCGCAGTACAGTTACAAAAACTTCTCTGCCAACTATTACAAGGGCCACCCATAATGGCAGACGCCCCTGAATGGTCAGCGGAATGATGGCCGAAAACATCATTACTTTATCAGCCAGCGGGTCAAACTGCTTTCCGAAGGTGGTGACTTCATGCATCTGCCGAGCCACGCGGCCATCGAATGCATCTGTTAACGCAGCCACAATAAAAACAGCTACAGCCCAGTAATCGCGGTTAGGAAGGCCTGAAAACAGAATCAGAGGGATTGCTGGCGCAATAATAATTCTGGACGCAGTCAATAAATTAGCCAAATTTAAATGTCTATTCTTTTTTGGGGTTTTCGTTTGCTCTGGCGGCGCGTAGATCATAATCACCGCTTCCTGTAATTTTTACGTTAATCAATTCGCCGGACTTTACACGGCTTCCTTCAAGCAATGTAATCCCATCCACGTCAGGTGCCTGCCATTCGACGCGCCCCGTGATTAGGTTGTCCCCGTTTTGCTGTCTTTGACCAGTACATAAAAATGCAGACTCGGAGCCAATTCTGCCTGCCAGCGCCTTGCGGGTAATAGCAGCTTGCTGGCGCATCGCTCTATGATAACGTTCCTCTTTGACTGTCCCTGACACCTGCCCTGGCAAGTCGGCTGCCGGGGTGTTTTCTTCTGCCGAATATTGAAATACGCCGGCGTAATCAAACGCCGCTTCGGCCATAAAATCCAGTAGGGTTTGAAACTGTTGCTCAGTCTCTCCCGGAAACCCGACGATAAACGAGCTTCGCAAGGCAATCCCGGGAACTGCAGCCCGAATTTTGCCAAGCAAGTCCAGATATTGTTCGGGGCGGCCGCGCCGTCTCATGGCGGACAGTAGCTCAGAATCGGCGTGCTGTAGCGGCAAATCCAAATAGCGACAGATTTGCGGGTGGGTGGCGAATACCTCCAGCAGCCTGTCATCGATCAAGTTGGGGTAAGCATAAAGCACCCGCAGCCATTGAACGTCCGGAATAGCAACTAATTGCTCCAATAAATCCGCCAATGAGGGTTTGCCGTAAAGGTCCAGACCGTAAGCAGTCGTATCCTGCGCGATCACATTGATCTCCGCCACACCTTTTGCGCAAAGCTGGCGCACCTCAGCGGTGATCGATGCAATGGGACGGCTATTCAGCGGACCGCGGATCAAGGGAATGGCGCAGTAACTACAACGATTAGCGCATCCTTCGGCAATTTTGACATAAGCCATAAATGGTGGCGTTGCCAAAACCCGCGGCATATTCTCATTATAAATAAAGCCGCATTGCTGAACCAAGCTATGTTTTCCGCCATTAAGAGCTTTCTTTACCAAATCCGGTAATAGCGGGTATTCAGCCACTCCGACCAGCACATCAATCTCAGGTATTTCCTGGGTCAACTCATCAGCGTAACGCCTTGACAAACAACCGGCCACTGCCAGTACCCGACATCTACCACGGTCCTTATATTGCGCCATCTCCAAAATGGCATCAATCGACTCCTGCTTGGCCGCTTCAATGAAGCCGCAGGTGTTGACGACCAAAATATCGGCTTCCTCTGGATTAGTAGTTCTGGTAAAGTCCGCCTGCTCAAAAAAACCCAAAATGACCTCGCTGTCAACCAGGTTTTTGGCACAGCCCAGCGAAATTAGTCCCATTTTTAACTTCTTGTTCTGCAATCGCAAGTTCCTCCTGATGCCAACAATCATCAATAAATCTTATCACATCATACAATCAGTAACAAGAACCGTCAGATGGAGGGAACTTTGGGGACGGTTCTAAAAGTGCCAAATTCCAGATAGTGATAAATGGCACTTTTAGAACCGTCCCCAAAGTTCCGTTTCCAAATCTAGCAAGCTGCGCTTGACCTGGCCTGCAACAAAGAAGCATTTTGGGCGGCTGCGGCGCTTTCGGAGGCCATCCGGGGATCTCCCGTATCCTCAAAAAGGCAGGCACTGCTCTGAGCCAGACGCAGCCAGTAGGCACTCTCTCGCGGAGCCAGATGTACCGCCTTTTGATAAAATGCTCTAGCGCCGGCAAAATCACCTGACCGGAATGCGCATTCGCCCCGCATAGCTAAGCAATTGGCAGCGGAGGCGATTTGCCGGCTTGAGGGCTCGGCAATCTTCTGAAAATGCCAGATGTTCTCCTGGCACAGGATGCGACACTCTTCAAAAAGCCCGCCCTTAAGCAATTCATTGGCACGAGCCCTGTTGGTATTCATAATAAAGTCAAGGTTAACTGTCATCCCGAACACCTAACTTCCATAAATCGGTCTTTCTCGTGGAATTCGCGCCCGGGATGAATATCCCTTTTTTATTATCACATTTTTCGGTATAATTTGTTTTCATTTCGGCATAATTAGTCTTTATGCCAGAAAATGCGGGCTGGACTGGCCTGTGTTTGACTTGTGCTTCAGCGATACAGCTTATGATACCAGTCCCAATCTGCGTAAATGCGCTCCAGATATGAGCGTGTCTCGGGAAAAGGAATATTATTCAGCGTTTCGGGTTTTCCATCCCATACTTTGACATCGAGCCATCGGCGCACATTCCCGCGACCAGCGTTATAAGCGGCCAGCGCGGTTGGAATGCTATCGTCAAACTCCTGCAGCAAATCCTTCAGGTAGCTTACACCCAGTCTGATGTTTACTGCCGGTTTGAAGAGCTCCTCAGTATTGGGCAGAGGCTCGCCCTTCTTTTCCGCGATCCAATCGGCGGTTTCCGGCATCAGCTGCATCAGTCCGATGGCACCTTTGGACGATTTTGCCGACGGGTTGAAGCGGCTTTCCACGCGAACCACTGCTTGTACCAGCATCGGATCCAGGCCATTCCTGTCCGCCTCAATCTTAATGGTATCGGCATAGTGCAAGGGATATAAGAACCGCATGAACCATTTACCGCCAAAAAAACCGGCAGCCACCAACACCCAGAAAATGATCCACCTGAGCAAACGGCCTTTAGGCTGCATTGTCGGCAAAAAATCCACCCCGTTCAAAGTTTCACTGATAAATCCATATCTATGAAGCTAAATCAAGATATATGATCATTCTATTCGTTCCGCGGTATAACATAAAATATGCCAGACTTTTTCGACTTGGGCACGGGTTTGCTCGCGGGAGCCGGAATTATCGATGACAAAATCGGCTCGTTCTACCTTAAACTCGATCGGCAGTTGCGCTTTCAGACGTACCTCAGCCTCCGCGCCGGAAAGTTCCTTGTTTCTGTCAAGCAGTCGGCCTTTTTGCATATCCGCCGGAACATAGACCAGAATTGCGAAGTCAAAGTCATCCGTTTTGCCTGCCTCATAAAGCAGCGGAATATCGATTAGCACCACTTTGTGCCCTTGCGTACGGTATTCTGACAACAGCGCGTCAATATTGCGAATGACCACCGGATGCACAATACTGTTCAGCAATTGGAGACGGGTGCTATTGCCAAACACGATGGCTCCCAGCCGGCCTCGGTTAATGGTGCGGTCGTTGTCGTCATTCAGAATCTCCGAACCGAACTGTGCTACCACTTCCTGATAAGCTTCGCCCTGCGGCATAATCGCCTGATGCGCCAGTAAGTCACTATCAATCAACGGCACACCTAAAGATTGAAACATCCCGGCCACGGTAGTTTTCCCGCTGGCAATCCCTCCGGTCAAAGCAACGGTTAGCATATCACATCACTACCTCACTTTACTGTGGATCTGGCTGACAATGAGGACAATAATAGGTACCCCTGTTGGCAACTACTGTCCGGCAGATCTCAGCCCCGCACTTTTTGCAGGCCTGGCCTTTCTGGCCATAAACCGCCAGCTTTTCCTGGAATGACCCGGGCTTTCCGAGTCCGTCAACGTAGTCCCTGTAGGAAGTGCCTTTGCAGGCAATGCTTTCATTGAGCACTTCTTTCAGCACCTGATAGAGTCGATCAGCTTGCGCTTCGGTCAGATCCGATCCTTTCGTTGAGGGGCTGATACAGGCGCGATGAAGGCTTTCATCCGCATAGATATTGCCCACTCCGGCAATCAGAGACTGATCCAATAGTATGGCTTTAATAATACGTTTGCGTTGCCGCACCATCTTGCGGAAGTATTCCGGAGTCAGTTCATACAGCGCGTCTGGTCCAAGTCTCTGCCAAAACGGATGTTCTCCGCGCTCGATCCAGTAGAAACGCCCGAACTTACGGACATCGCTAAATAGTACCCGGCTGCCGTTGTCCAAAAGCAGGACTGCCCGGGCGCATTTATCATTGGATGGGTCTTCCGCTGGATCGCAAACAATCAGCTTACCTGTCATCCGCAGATGCACGCCCAGACCAGATCCGGACTCAAAACGCAGTACCAGAAATTTGCCTTTGCGATCTAAGCCCTTTATTTTTTGTCCGCGCAGTTTGGCGGTCATTTCTACGGGCGACATTCCCTGAGCCGTATTATCCCAGAAAAACCGGACATCGATGATGGTCCTGCCTATCAGATGCGGTTCCAGCCCTCTTTTGATCGTTTCAACTTCTGGTAACTCCGGCATTGATCATCTACTCCTTATGGCCGCTTGGCTGCCGCTAATGACGCTTGGCTTCGCCCCAATTAACGCCCCTTTTGATATCTACTTTTAGCGGAACAGAAAACTCACATACATTTTCCATAGCTTCTCTCACGATGGCGGCGACAGTATCTACTTCTTCCGGCGGCACTTCAAAGACCAGTTCATCATGGACTTGCAGAAGCATTTTAGCCTGCAACTGCCGGGCTTTGAGTTTTTCATCAACTCTGATCATGGCCACTTTGATGATATCCGCCGCGCTGCCCTGAACAGGAGTATTGCGGGCGGTTCTTTCAGCAAAAGCTCGAATATTGCGGTTAGCGGCCAACAAGTCCGGAAGGTATCTCCGCCTTTTGAACATCGTGGTAACGTAGCCGTTTTCGCGGGCCTGGTTAATAGTCTCGTCAATAAACCGCATTACGCCCTGATACCTCTGGAAGTACCGCTCAATGAATAACTCCGCTTCTTTACGCGATACACCAGCCCCTTTGGCTAAGCCAAATCCGCTGATGCCATAAATCACGCCAAAATTCACCGCTTTGGCCTGGTCCCGCAGTCGATCGTCGACTTGCTCAATCGGAACCCCGAAAATTTCAGCAGCGCTGCGGCGGTGAATATCCTCGCCGCTGCAAAAAGAATCAATCAATACCGGATCCTGTGATAAATGCGCCATCACGCGCAGCTCGATTTGCGAGTAATCCGCTGTCATAATCAGCCAGTTGGGATTACCAGCTATAAACGCGCGCCTGATCCGCTCACCTTCGTCCGTGCGGATCGGGATGTTCTGCAAATTAGGGTCTGTACTGCTCAAACGGCCGGTGGCAGTGACTGCTTGGTTGAAAGTAGTGTGTACTCGGCCAGTTCTTCCCGAGACTAATGCCGGTAAAGCATCAATATAAGTTGATTTGAGCTTAATCAGGCTGCGGTATTCCAGAATCGTGTCAACCAGCGGGTGCTTTCCGGACAAGTTTTCCAAAGTCTCAGCATCGGTCGAATATCCGGTTTTGGTCTTTTTGCCAGCAGGTAAACCCAGCTTTTCAAAGAGAATGACACCCAACTGCTTCGGCGAATTTAGGTTGAACTGCTCGCCAGCCAGATCATAAGCTTGGTTTTCAAGTGTATTAATGCGTGCGCCAAACTCGATGCCCATGTTCTTGAGAAATGGAACATCAATGGCCACGCCGTTTTTCTCCATGTCAAACAATATCCTGATGAGCGGGGCTTCGATGCTCAGATACAGGTCCAGCATGTCAGTGCGGGTCAACTCGTTAACGAGAATTTTGCTTAATTCATTGACTGCTGCCAGTCGAACTCCGGCACATTCCTGATAGATATCTGCAGACACTTTATCAGTGGGATTAAGTGGGTCGGGAAATCTACCGCGCGGGTCACGCCATCCGCCCGGTTCAGCATCAAGCAGCCGCCGGCAGAGGTTTTCCAAGGATTGGCCGGAAGCGGAAGGATCGGTCAGGTAGCCCATGATCATTGTATCGCAAAGTTTATCCTGGACCTCAATCCCGAATGCGTCCAGTATGCGGAACTGGCTCTTCAAATCATGTCCCCAGCAACGCGCGCCACAATTGAATAGACTGCTTAGCGCATCGGGGGTCACAGAGTCTTGCACGGATGAAAAAAGTGTCGCGACCGCAGTAGCGGGATTTGTAAGTGGTAGCCAGTACGATTCTTCGCCGGCGGCGACAGCCAACCCAAAGGGTTCGACATGACCCCATTCGGTACGCAACGACCAAAATTGAATCGCGTAGTCGCCCGCTTCTTTGGCTTGAGCCACGATCATCGACAGATCCGCTGCTGAGCAATTTTTCATATCCGGCGGTGGGATCGTGCGCAGCGCCGCAGTGGCCGTCAAGACGCTATCTGCATCCCCAGCTGCGCCTTTAGCCGCATCTTTAGCCTGCGCAGTGGTTTGGCCTTTATCTTTAGCGCCCGCGTTGCCGCCGCTGACTCTGGCAGCCAACGAATTAAATTCAAGTTCTTTGAAAACCTCGATGACCGCTTGCTTGTCAGGCTCGCTGAAGCGACATGCTTCATAATCAACTTCGATCGGTACGTCACAGCAAATCGTGGCCAGCCGCTTGCTGGCGAGTGCCTGTTCCGCATATTCATTGAGCAAATTCCGTTCTCTGGGTCGGCTCACCTGCTCCTTATTTTCCAGGAGATTGTCAATCGTCTGAAACTCATGCAAGAGCCTGAGCGCGGTTTTCTCCCCGATACCCGGAACCCCGGGGATATTGTCGGATGTATCCCCCATCAGGCCTTTCAAATCGGGGATTTGCCCCGGAATGAGTCCATACTTTTCCTTCAATTCAGCCGGGCCAATTTTCTCGGTCTCGCTAATTCCCTTGCGTGTGATCATAACACAGACATTTTCATCTGCCAGCTGGAAAGCGTCCCGATCACCGGTAAAAATCAAAACGTCAAAATCCTTGCGCGCAGCCTCACAGGCAAGCGTTCCAATGACGTCATCGGCTTCATAGCCATCCAATTCATAGATCGGGATTTTAAAGGCCTCCAGAATTTGGCGAATCAGCGGGAACTGACTGCGCAATTCATCAGGCATCTTTTTGCGGGTTGCTTTATAATCCTTAAATTCCTCATGTCGAAAGGTTGGTGCGGCGCGATCAAAGGCGACCGCGAAATAGTCCGGATTTTCATCTTCCAATAACCGTAAGAGCATCAAGGAAAATCCATAAGCGGCGTTAGTCGGAATTCCTGCCTTGGTAGTAAATGGCGGCAGCGCGTAAAAGGCACGGTGCACCAAACTAAAACCGTCGATTATTATAAACTTGTTAGGCATGTGCGTCACCTCCAATTGCCTCCAAATGGGCACGGCCGATATAGGCTACACCAACGGCATTATCGCCGGAAAGCACGGGACTGCCGAAAAACACCCGGCCACCGATCCCGGGTTGCTCCAGAACGTCAACCAATCTCGCTCTGATGAGACGGTTGGCAGCCACTCCACCGGCAATGAGAATCGAGGACAGTTGCTCCTGCGCCACAGCCTTGCGGAGCATTTTTACCAGTGCGGACGCAATACACTGCAATACGGCAACCGCTACTTCTGCGGGCGGTGTTCCCTTTTCAATAGCACGCAAAGCTGCTGTGGTGGGTCCTGAAAAACTGATCTGATACTGTTCGCATGGTGCGGGGATCTTGAATGTTCCTTCCGTTTCCGGCGACGATTGCAGCGCAAGCTGTTCCAAGTGAGGGCCCGCCGGAAATGGCAAGCCGAGAGCTTGTCCAACCCTGTCAATAAACTGCCCGGCACTCAAATCGGTGCTGCCACCTAATAAATTAATCTCCCAGATGGCTTGGCACCGAGCCACCCGCAGTAATTCTGTTGTACCGCCGGATATATGAACGGCCAGCATTTCGTTTCCCAGCGAACCTCCCAGCGTACCGTTCTGCACGCCACCCGGCGAATCCCCCGGCGTGCTTCCAAGCGGATCCATTCCAGGGGGCCTTGCACTCTGAAACGCGGCCTCCAGATGCCCTTCCTGATGGGTCGTCTGAAAAAAAGGTACGCGTAGGGTGGCGGCCAAGGTTTCCCCGAATGAGGAACCAGCCACAAAGACTGGCATATAAGATCCTTCTTGTGGCCGGGGACGAACACTGGCGGCAACCGCCGTAATTGCAAGTTTGTCAGGCATATTTTGTATCAGCGCTGGAAAGTTCCTGACATGTTGAAAAAGGGCCTCGGATTGACGAAGGCCCTTTGCTCCCGGCTTAACTGAAAGCGGCGTTCTGGCTTCCCATTCCAAACCCCTGGCTGAAACCAGTGCTGCCGAAGTAGTATAACAGCTTGTGTCAATACCAAGAACACAGTCTCCGGCTTTCAATGGCGTTATCATCCTTTCGGAGTATCAACACGCCGACCGCTCCGAATCACATTGCCCAGAATTCCATTGACGAATTTACCCGAATGATCGTCACCGTATATTTTGGCCAACTCAACCGCTTCGTTAACTGTGGCACTCTCAGGTATGTCAGGGCAAAACAAGATTTCAAAAACCGCCAGACGCAAGATATTGCGGTCTGTACCCAGCATCCTTTCCAGCTTCCATTCCACAGCAGTCTCGGCGATTACCCGATCGATTTCGGGCAAATTGGCGGCTGTGCCTTCCACCAGCCTTTTCAGAAAACTGACATCGATCTCTGAAGCGGAATCGTCCTCAGCAAGCATAAACTTCATGGCTTCGTCCACTTCAATTTTTCCAATGTCGACCTGGAACAACACCTTCAGAGCTGTTTCTCGAGCCTGTCGCCTGGTCATGTAATTTTCCTTTCGGTTAACGTGTTGTGTATGTTTGCATATGTTTTGCGCGTTTGTTGCCACTAAGGCAACTTCATTAAGGTGCGATTAATCGCTGGAAGGGAAAATCCGCTCGATAACCTCTTTTAGTGAATGCTTGTTATCGAAATACTTACCAATATAATTCCCTAAGATTAGACATAAAAGCAGGAACAGGCCTTCCCAAATACCCCAAATAGCTGAAACAATTCCTACCAAAAAGCCGGTGGCAATCCCGAATACGCGGCCTTTATTGGCGATCAGTAAGGCCAGAAAATTGGGCTTTTTCAAGTCGTCCATACCAGACACCTCTTTTCGTTACTCAACCCGTGAACGAATATCGGCCGCAATCTTCCTGACAGTCACCTCGACATCGGCAATATCCATACCGGCAGTTTCACGAATGTAGGATCCCAGTTTTGTCCGCAACTCGTTGCTAACTTCGGGGATCGATACATCAGGTGCCACACCAATTCTGACGATGAGCGCCATACCAGAATCCGTCCGTTTCACATAGATATCAGCATCCCGTACGCCGCGGATTTTCCTGGCAGCCCGCAAAGCCAAATCTTCAATGGCTTGAATCGAAATGCGGACATCGCCCATCGGCGTAGTGTACTGGACCGTCTCATTGGTTGCTCTGCTCCGGAAAGCCATCGCGAAAAGGTAAGCGGCCACGGCACCCGTAATTACAAAAAACAACAAGGAAAGTAGCTTGTCCTGAAAAACGGCAGTGAGCCACGAAACGGCTGTAGCGTGGCCCAAACCGAGCGAACTACCCAATAGAGCTGCTGACAACGCTAAAAACAACAAACCCAAAATCAGGCTAAAAATACGATCAAATGTACGCATCATACCGTCCCCCCGTTTTGATCAACGAACCCGTTCTTCACTATTCTCGTCTTGGAATTGGACTCCCTGGATATGAACGTTCACTTCGACTACATCCAGACCTGTCATGCTCTCAATTGCTTTTTTGACGTTTTCCTGGACAGCGGTAGCAACATCGGGAAGACGATGTCCGTATTCCATTGAAAGATATAGATCCACCGCCGCTTCTTTCTCACCAACCTCTACTTTAACACCACGGTTTTTATTTAGCAACCCGGCAAAACCGGTGTTGGCACTGGTGCCACTCTTCACTACTCCATCAATCTCAGTTGCGGCTAAACTCGCGATTAAACCAACAACTTCATTGGCAATGCGTACGCTGCCGACTGCATCCCGACGCATTTCAGCCATAAAAACACCTCCTGAACTCAATAGAACCATGACTTATTATTACCGTCTTGATTACAGTTAAGTTTTATTCACCAGAGATGAGAATAATCCCTTTTTAATCGGAAGGTCTTTTTTCGTAAATGCGGATCCCTTCGCCAGGAATTCCGGTGATGCGCGCGATTATTCCGGCAATGTCTGAGACTTCTGCATCCTTTAGACTATTTTGCCCGACAAGTACGGTGGCGTTGCGATCCTGCAACAGCACAATCACCGGCTGATAACCGCGTGCTCTGAGGATTCCTTCCAATTCGTCTTCCAGCGCGGTCAGTCTGGTCAGGCGCCACAATTCCTGCTGGGCGGCATTTTTCAAATCACTGGCGCTTTCCGGATCCTCGGAAATATTCGCAAACAATTCCTGTTTGCGGCTGCGGCTTTTTTCACGCTCAAAGCGCAGGTCAGCAAAGATATCGACGCCGCTTTTCTGATTACCGTTTTGGGTGCTGCTTTGAGCACTGCTTTGGGCGGCAATATCCGCACTCAGAGCTGATAGAGCATCAGTACCCCTCTCCCCCTGGCCCGCCATCCGATCCTCCCCCCGGTCCTCCACCTGAGTGGCTCTCGGAAAAAGCGTCAGTATTAACAAGGCGGTCACGAGTAAACCAACCAGCAGCAAACCAACGGCATTAAAGCCGGTGAATTTCACATTAGTCACCTCTTTCGCGCGCCAGTACCTCTACGCGGTAGAGCGGTATATTTAACAGAGCGGCGGTTGCCTTTGCCAAAGCCAGACGTACCTCATGGTTATTAGCCCCATCGGCAATTACAACGGCACCTGATATTTGCGGCCCCATCTGTCCGATTATTACAGGAGATTCCTGTCCTTTCGAATCCCGCTCCATGACAAGCTCATGCGACAAAGCTTCTTCTTCCGTAACTCTGCTCAAGCCATCCTGCCCCTGTTCCTGAGTTGTGCGGCGTTCGGTCCTGTTGTTCGTACCGTAACGGATTTCTCCCTGACTGCTAATGCTGATGTCAACCGCCACATTCCCTGCCCCGGCGATGCTCCTTAGCAAGACAGCCAACTGCCGCTCCAGAGTATCTTCCTCCCCCGGCACGCTGACAGGATCATACACTGCGCTGCCAGGTGCATCGACGAGTTTGGCAGGCTGCGGAGCGGCCTGCTCGCTCTGACGCGGCCAAATCAGAAACACAATGCCAATAGCAAGAACAGCCACCAGTACTTTGACGATGGAAATGTCCGTCTTTTTTAGCAACACCTGCAACCCAGCAGGCCATTTCAGGTTTTGAGTATCATTTTCCGCTGCCGGGAGTTTCATCGAACAATCCCCCCCTTACATTCGAGCTCGCATTCGCCCTAAAAATCGTAATCAACGCCGGATCCGCATCCAGTAGAGCCGCCACGGTCCTTCTGATTCGGTCGGCAGCAACGTCATAGTCACTGGCCTGGCACTCGATTGTCAACGAAACGCCGTAAATTTGATCATAGCCGTCCATTTGTATCGCCGCAGAAGCTGATGTGACTCCGTCGATCATCTGCGCTATTTCGCTAATGCGCTCCTCCAATTGTTGCTGCCCTTCACTCAGAAAAAGATTTTGGGATTGGCGTGCCAGATCTTGACCGGCTGTGACAAGCTCAGCCGTATCGCTGGCTGCTGGCAGCATCACTTGCGGAAGCGTCGGAGCCTGTATTCCTTTAGTCACTAATGGAACCAGCGGACTAATGAGCGCCAACACCAAAAGAAGATTGATAACCATTCTGACGAATTTGCGCGTATCATCCGCAGGCATCAGGTTTTCGAGAAACCCTCCGATTATGATAATAACGGTCACGGATTTCAGCCATTGTCTTAAAATATCCATGCGTTTTCACCATTAGTACGGGCTGTCACCTGGCCATCACCGTCAGATTACTAAGCCCGGTCATAATACTCAATCCCACAAAAAACAACAAACCGACTACGGCTACTGCGGCGAAGACCAGGGTCAGCGCATTTGCCATCGCTGTCAAAGCATCTGCCAGCCGCGGCTCTCCCAGCGGCTGCAACAATGCCCCCACCAGGCGATAGAGCAGCGCTAACACAAAGATTTTCACTGCTGGAAAAGCGCAGATGACGATCAGCCCGGCAACGCCGAAGACACTTAGGCTGTTTTTCAACAGCAGCGAGCACCCGGTAATCAGTTCCGCGGTATCGGAGAAAAATTTACCGACTACCGGGATAAAAGAGCCGGAGACATACTTAGCGGCCCGGATAGTCAGTCCGTCAGCCACTGACGCTACCAACCCCCGCACCGTGATCACTCCTGTAAAAATGCAGAGTCCCAAACCAAGGATGCTTGTCGCGGCTGTGCGCAGCAGACCCGCCATTTTGGAGAGCGGATATTTGTCAGATATTTGCCCGACCGCACCGACTACGGCACTGAACAGCGCCAGCGGCAGGACGACTGTACAGACCAGGCGTGCCGTTAGGCCAATCATAGCCACCATCACCGGATGAATCATGGCCGCAGAACCGATCCCTCCGACTGCAGCCAGTAGCGTCACCATCATGGGTAGCATCGCATACATGAAATTCGACATCCGGTTTACGGCTTCAACAGCCGTCTGTTGGGCGAAGCCAAAGCCATGGATGCCCAAAACAAACAGAGTCAAAAAACAGACTGCGAAAGCCAGTTCTCCAGGGCTGCCCTCGCTGAGCTGGATATGTCGAAGTACAACACACAGGACTGCCAGAACCACCATTTGCCCGATCAGGTTGGCATTTAGAACAATCTCCCGAAAGAGCTGCCGCAACAGCTGGGAAAACAAGTTCCCCCAATCAACGCCTTGCCCGGCGGCAAGCGCACGCAAATCAAATTCCGGAAACAGCGCCAAGGTCTCGCTGTCCAGGGTGGTTATAAAGTGATCCATCGCGCTCAGATCCAATGACCCAATTTGCGCATCCAACACGTCTTTCGGGTCGATTGACGCGGCCTCAGAACCCGGCGAGGCTGCCAGCACTGTACTGCTGGTGGTCAGCGAGCACAAGACCGCCATTAACAAAAGGGTCACCCGCGCAAAGGGGCGTTTCTTTTGTGTCACAAGGGGACGGTTCTTTTGTGTCATTTTTATCATAACAACCTCAAAACGGTTTCAATGATCGCGCTTAGAATGGGGATTGCCATAAACATAATGAGCACTTTGGCGGCCATATCGATGCGAGTGGCGATCGAACCCTGGCCAGCATCCCGGCAGATTTGCGACGCAAAGCCCGCCAGGTATGCGACACCCAAAACCCGAAAAATTGTGTTCAAATAAACCGGATTAACGTTTGCGCGGCCAGCCAGTTGCTGAATCGTAAAAATGACCGCCGTCAGCTTCCCCAGCAGCAAGAAAAAAATAAGGGCACCAGCAACCAGGCCGATCTGTAGCGCAATTTCCGGCTTCTGTTCTTTTACCAGCAGGTATAGGAAGGTCCCTACCAGGCCGATTCCGATTATCTGCACCAGTTCCATGCTAAAACCCAAACACTCCGCGTACATCCATAAACAATTTGCTTAATAGCTGTACCACCATGAGCAGGACTACCACAACTCCCGCCAACGTCAGCATTTGAGCCTGTTCATCCTTACCGGCTTGTTTCAGGACCATGTTCAGAATAGAAATCAGAATTCCGATCCCGGCAATCTTGAAAATCAGATTGACGTCTACCAGCATATCAGCCCCTCCGTTCCTGAAAACGTCCCTTTAATGGCCTGGAGCATTGCACATAGAGCTGCACACCTAGAGCAGTACCAAAACCAGAATTCCCCCGCCGGACAGTCCCAGGTAGAACCATACTTTGGCGGTGTGGCTGGCACTAACTTCCAGCTGCTCGATCCGGTGGCGGATTTGCTCCAACGCGAGCGTCAGATGTCGCTCCTGATCAGTCTTGTCAGTCAGGCCGAGCGCATTTCCAGCGTCTTTTAGCAGAATCAAATCGTCCTGGTCCAAGGGTAAAAAAGGTCCCCAGTGCGCCAAAGCCTGATTCCATGCCTCTCCGCCAGATAAGCCCTGCCCGGAGGACATTAAACCCGCAGCGGTGCCAAATATCTTAGCCACATATCCCGCGTTGTTTTCAGCTACCTTCACAAAAGCCTGCGGCAGCGGCGTATAAGAGTAGCTAATCTGCGAGCGCAGCATTTCCACCGCCTGAGCAAAACGCCCCAAAAGCCTGGGACGCTGGCGGTAATTATTCGCGATTAGTGAGCCGAGCCAGGCTGACGCTCCAATAACCATCATTGCCCCGACAATTTTCATTAATCCCCGCTCCCCGGCCGCGGCCGCAGCACAAATTTATCATTGATCAGGCTGCCTAAATTCCGGTCAGTCAATTTTTCTACAGTGCCAATCCCTAAGGAACGTCCCAGAAAAATGTAGCGTTCAAAAACCTTCCACTCCATGAGCGCTGCCAGACCGGGCCGTCCGCGCAAATCCTCCGGGTCACTGCCATGCGCCGTTGTAAACAGCGATGCTCCAGCGCTGATCAGTTCTTCAACCGCCTCAATATCTTTCCGGCCGCCAAGTTCATCTGTCGCAATTACCTGCGGAGACATTGATCGGATTAGCATCAAAATGCCTTCCGCTTTCGGGCAGCTATCCAGGACGTCCGTTCGGAATCCAACATCCATTTGCGGAACACCGCCATAACAGGCGGCTACCTCGGACCGCTCATCCACCAGCCCGACTTTCACTCCCGGAAAACCCAGTTCAGCAATGCCGACACTGAATTGACGGACTAAATCCCGCAGCAGGGTTGTTTTTCCAGCACGCGGCGGCGAGACGATCAGCGTGTGCGCTGGTTTCCCGCCCACGACTATGTAGCGGGTGATTGGATCCGCCAATCCCTTGATCGCGCGGGCCAGACGATAATTTAAACCGGAAATATTGATCAAACGCATAACCCGGCCGCTTTCCACAAGCGTTTTGCCGCACAGGCCAACCCGGTGTCCGCCCGGAAGGGTTATATAGCCACTGCGCAACTGCTCTTCCAGCGCATAAGCGGAACCCTGACCCAGCAATTGCAGTGAACGGTCCAGATCTTCTCTGTCAGGAAGATAAGCTTGCGCTGGGCTTTGGCTGATTGTGCCCTGCGGAGTAATAAAAAAATCGCCATTCCCACCAATCGCCATTAACGGCCGCCCACAGCGTATGCGGATTTCCTCCAGTCCTGGCACCGATCCCGCCAGGACGGTAGCGCATTTTTCTCTCAGGGAGGGCGCTAAGAAAGGCTGGATCGCATCGCGAAAATCCGTCCTGCTCTTGCCTGCGCGGGTCACGTTCTGCGCCAACGCCAGTCCCCCCTCCGTTCATCCATATGGACAATACCTCCCAAATATGCCACGAGCCGCAGGATGGGCAAGAGCTGCTTCCTTTTAACCGCATAAAAAAAGGCCCCGCATTGGCAGGGCCCAGTGGCTTCATTGTTTAGTGTCAAATGATCCGGTTTACTTCGAGGCGCGTTTCAGGTACTCTTTGCTACGTGTGTCAACAGCAATGACATCACCGATGTTTATGAATAGAGGCACGTTCACAATTGCCCCGGTCTCAAGTGTGGCAGGTTTGGTGCCGCCAGCAGCCGTATCACCTTTTAATCCCGGATCAGTCTCCACTACTTCCAGTTCAACAGTATTGGGTAGCTGAATGCCGATGGCCTCTCCCTGATACATCTGCACCGAAATAGTCATGTTCTCTTTCAGGAATTTAACGGCATCACCCAGTTTTTCTTCAGGCAAAGCAATTTGGTCGTAAGACTCGGTATCCATAAAAGTGAACAGATTATCGGATGCATAGAGATACTGCATATCACGTGTTTCAACCCTCGCTGGCGGTACTTTTTCGCCGGCGTTGAAGGTGCGTTCCACCACAAACCCGGTACGAACGTTACGGAGTTTGGTGCGGACAAAAGCAGCGCCTTTGCCAGGCTTGACATGCAGGAAGTCAACCACAGCATAAACATCGCCATCGAGTTCAATAGTCAAACCAGTACGTAAATCGTTTACGGAAATCAATAAAACCCCTCCATTTGAACTGGAATTCCTAAGACTGGAGCTTACTATACAAAAATTCAATGAACAATATCAATATTATAGTATCATCAAGTCTTTGGCAATGGTAGTCAAATTTGTGATGCCATTTTCAGTAACTGCCACGGTATCTTCAATGCGCACGCCGCCCCAGCCAGGAATGTAAATGCCGGGCTCCACCGTTATTACCATGCCAGCCTGTATCACAGCGTCTTCAGCTGGAGACAACCGCGGATTCTCATGAATAGCCAGACCGACACAATGTCCCAGACCATGGCCGAATTGATCTCCGTGACCGGCTTCGGTGATGATGGTGCGCGCAAAACTGTCACCGACGCGTCCGGTAATGCCAGCTTTCAGTCCATCCAAGGCCGCCATTTGGGCCTGCAGAACGATATCATAGATGCGCCGCTGCTCAGCGGTAGCTGCCCCGACAACATAGGTCCTGGTCAGATCGCCGCAATACCCCTGATAAACAGCTCCGCAGTCGATTGTCACAAAGTCGCCTTGCTCAACCATTTTGTCACTCGCAACCCCGTGCGGCAACGAAGACCGTTGGCCAGAAGCGATGATAGTATCAAAGCCGGTTTTATCAGCGCCCAAGCGGCGCATCCAGGTCTCCAGTTCCAGCGCAATTGCCCGTTCCGATACACCCGGCTTAATCAGCGGAAGAGTTTTTTCCAAAGCCTGTTCGGTGATAGACTGGGCTTTGTGGATCAGTTCGATTTCACTCTGATCTTTTATCTGACGAATTCCTTCCACAATACCCTTCAACGGCACCAAAACCTCGGCACCCAAAGCTTCCCGCAGATAATTATACCCATCAAACACTAAATAATCCGATTCAAAAGCCACGCGCCGCAGCTTCATACCGCCGATTAGATCTACGAGCGGCTGTAAGGACGTCCCGCCGGCGCTCTTGACAATTTTAAAAGCCGGCGCTTGTGCGGTGGCCTGCTCTATATAGCGAAAATCAGTAACCAGAAGCGCTTGATCGGATGTGACCAGCAGATTGGCTGCAGAGCCGGTAAAGCCGCTCAGATAGCGCCTGTTGTTGGGCTCCATGATAATCGCCCCGTCAACTTTAGCTTCTGCCATTCTTTGCCTCATCTTTGTAAGTCTCATAATCTCTTCCACCCTTTCACCGAAAACTTAAATCGCGAACTCAATTACACATTACACGAGCCGTTCATAATGAAGACCAGCATCGACCTGTTAATTTCCACAGACTGCTGCCATATTCCTTCACTCTTAACGCACGGCTTGTGTCTTGATGAAAAAAGAGGACTTTTCAGTCCTCCATTGTGTATTGCGACCAAAGCACTCTCCAAGTGGAGTTCCCATTATCAGGCCTTTCGAAAAAAATTGAGCAAGGCTGGACATTTGGGTAATTGGGGGGCGGATTAACCGCAGCCCTAGTATCCCAAGTAAAATAGCGCCCATATCCGGTAGTGTCCGTACCAAATTTACCAGCATTTTTCGTTGCGATGGAGCCAAATAAATAAACATAACCTTTCTTGACCCCGTTACAATCGGCGCAGCCAAATTCACCTTTGTCGGCAAAAATGTTGGCATCAATATATATGTCTTGGGGAGGAGAAGGATAGTCAACAACTATCTTGCCGTTTTCACTGATTATGCCCAGAATATTGGATGTACCAGTAGTCCCGGCATTTTCGTAACGCAAATCACCAGTAATGATAATATCATTTTTGGACAGAATGGTGAGTTCGGTAGTATCTGCGATGTGATGTTTCTGCGGCTCGGGCAGCCAAGGAGCATTAATGGCATCAATTCCGTAAAGGCCTTGCAGACTGCCGTCAACGTAAATACCCATCTGCGAACCGCTGCCCTCGGGATCCACGTCAGGCAAACCGGTATAATTCGTAAACACCGTTTCACCTCTGCGCCTGACAGAAGTAACCATGTTATCATAATCAACTACCACTTCGGAGTCCCCAATAACCTCTCCCGAACTGGCATAATGTGTAATATAATATCTTTGCTTATGACCATCAATTTGAAGCCCAATTGCGCAAGGCCCAACCGCCCAGATACCTCCGCCATTAATGGTACTGCCGCCAACATCCATATAAATATTGCGCGTGCTCAGTCCCAAATCGTTGGGCGGGAAAGAAGAACCCTTGACTCTAGATTGGAAAAAGAGAAAACCGCCTTCATAACTCAGAGGGTCCATTGGAACACCCCAAAAATAGCCTTTTTGAAATTGTGGCCATACGATATACTGATTCTGATTCTTGGCACTAGGGGGATAGTACTCTTTGTTACTGGATCCCCAGGAAGAGCCAGTCCAGAACAAAGCCTCGTTTTGCGTTGTAGTGACAACATTCTGGAACAAGGTTCCAGGCATGCCGGCAAAATGAAAAGTGCCGCTGGTATGCACCGGACCATAATACTGATCGCGGGCATTCATGCAGACTTCGCCGCTAACATTACTATAATAGCTGTCGGTGAATTCCAGATAGTCGGTAAAATTACGATTATTCACGAAAAGGGTAACTGTTCCACGCCCGTAGGTCGTATACCGCGCCACTTTTCCTTTGGCCAGCGGGGCGGTTGCCTCCACCTCAATCTCAAAACGCAAAGGGAAACTATAGCATTGATCTTTATAAGGCACGCCGTTTGGAAATACTGAAATCCTGGCGTAAAATTCCCTGCCATCACCGGATTCCCCAATTGGGTTCCAGGTTTTCTGGGTTGAGCTATTGTCTACCAGGACCAAGCGAGCGGTGGTTGCACTACTCTTCATATCTACAAGATAGGTACGCTGGGCAATATCGGAACTGCCAATCAGATTACCGTTGGCGTCCACCGGAAAAGTACCCAGTCCTCCGAAGTCCAGAAGAAGCAATGTTTTTTGGGAGGTAACAAGAGCTTCCATTGTGTCTTCGCTAGCCGCAGTATTGGGAAGGTTTTGTTTGACAGAACCGAGCATATAGTCCTGAAAACACCGTTCGGCTACACGTCTTCCGGAATCAGCCACAAAGAAAACATCGTTTTTTGCACGATGGATCTGTGACTGAAGAATTTCGGCATCTGCAAACATTAGCAGAGCGGTCCCAACAACAGCAATAATAGCAAAAATAACAATCACGACAGTAAGGCTGGTGGCACCAGCCTCATTTTTTTTGTGAGAAACTAAACGTGCAATTGTCATGCTGTTCGTTCACTCCCCTGCTTATAAATTGCGGGGTGCAACGGTTTGCTCAAGCTGCGCATGATATTTTTTACCTTCACGGCCGCCAACACGATAAACATCAATAAAGACATTGATGCACATTAAATTGAGGGCATCATTTCCATCCAGGGAATCCTTAACCGTACCGTCCCGCATAACATAGGTGAATTTTAAAAGCGTGACATTGGAAAACTCATGGGTCGTCTTGCCAGTGGTAAGGTCGGACTTGTTGACAATGCGCTTGACCCTATCGCCCTCTTCAGGAAGCCATTCAATCTGATCGACTCTGAAAACAGGAGAGCCTGCCGGGATCAACCATTTTGTTTTATCTTTATTATGCTGGATCATCAATGCAGAATCTTGAACTTTGGAAATCTGAAGCACCTGGAATTCCCCGTTTTGATAAACGATGGCGTAGCCGTCATCATACGGCAGAAAAGCCTCAACATCATCCACTTTCAGCTCAGATGATGAAGGCGGCATATCTGAACGGATTGATCCCCCCATTTTCAGGGCACGCACAGTAATACCGTCTGAGGCGGTTTCAGTAGCGCCATTTTTGGATTCAAAGGCATGCTCAAAATATGTATTAACGCTGACATTAGAGAGATCGCCCAGAAAAACGCCGAAACCGGCCTCCCTGAGATCGTTCGTCACAACCTGCATTAGATTTCTGGCATCTTCAGTAGTTTCCTGCATCACTTTAGTAATAGAGGAGGAGGTCACCGCATTTGATACTACCTGCAATGCAATTGTACCCGCTATTGCCAAAATGGCTCCTGCCAGCAGTACTTCAACCAGAGTAAAGCCATGGTCTTCTTGAATACGCCTTAAGCGCATCGGTCATTCCCCCTTTGGAGATACTATTGCGAGGTGGCCGTAAGTAAACCAGAATCAGTCAGGTAGCTTATTAATAAGAATTACCGTCTCAGCAGAAATAACTCAACCTGTGATAACCCGGATTGGCCGCTCGGCCAGAACACTCTTACAATTGTGCGTGTTAATCCATCCATCGGAGTTCCGTCAATAATGGCGGGACTTTCCACCTGCACAGTGCCAAAAGCATCCGTACGCAATTCATTCTCCAACTGATCCTTCCAGGAGGTAACAATACCATTAGTGGCAGATGCTGAAAAAGTGGTGGCGTTACGGGTGTCGACTCCGTTAAATTGTGCTACGGTAGCCAGTGTCTCATTAGTAAGCCGTTCCATCAGAACCTGCGCAAGATAGGTGGCTTCGGTTCTTTGACGGCTGGTAATAATCATCCGGCCGCTCACTGTAAACATCGACATCAAGGTTAGCAATGCCAAAGAAAGCAGTCCAATCGCAAGTAAAGCTTCGACTAGCGTAAATCCCTTTTGGTTTCCTATCCGTTTCAGCACCTTTGCCACCACCTTTCCTCAGCTGCGGTCGTTAGTGCCTAGAACCTCTCATCTTTTATATCGGTAACCGGACAAGAAAGTATTAGGACTTGTCCCACAGAAAGTTTCGAGGGATCGTTCAAATTATTAATCTCGCAGAGAATCTCCACTGTCATCCCATACCTCTTGGAAATGCGCCAGGCAGTATCGCCTGGTTTGACAGTATAAAGATGCTCCTTTGGAATAGGAACCCGGATCTCCCGCCCGATCTCCAGTTTGGACTGGGCATTCAAGTTATTAATCTGATAGATTGGCTCAACAGCAACGCCGAATTTGCGGGCGATCGAATAAAGCGTATCGCCTTTTTTGACAAAATAGGTTGTCTCGCTGATCGTGACCTGAATCGGTTGTTCAGGTTGCACTTCCGGTTGCGGATCAGCGACCGGGTCAACCGGCATCGGCTCGATGATCGGTTCAGTAACCGCCGCCTCAGTCGGCTCCTCTTCGGCGGGAACTACCACGATAATGGGCGCTTCTTCAACCGGCGCTTCAATTACGACAGTGCCAACATCCGTACCTTCCGGTCCTCCCGTAGCCTGTTCGGACGGCTGCGCCGCCGGTTCCGAAGTCTCGGGTACCGCCGGCGTTACAGGAAGTTTGGGTTCAGTAACCTCTTCACTAATATCTAAAGAGCCTTGATCGGTAATTTTCGGAGTGATGAAAAAGACCAGTTCGGTTTTAGGAGTGGTGCTTTTGCTGTTAAATTTAAAGAAATTACCAATAATCGGCAGATCTGAAAGAATCGGCAATTTGTAGATGGTATCGAGGTCAGTCTGCCGCATCAGGCCGCCGATAATAATCGTTTCGCCATCTTTGACCCGCAACACTGTTTCGACTTCGCGTGTGGAAATACTGGGGTAACCTTCGGCAGTCGTTGAGGTAATCGTGCTGACCTCCGGCTTTAAATAAAGGGTAATGTCGCCGCCTTTGTTAATGCGCGGCGTGATATACATCTTGACACCGACCTCAATGAACTGAATAGTTGTGGTGGTGCCCTTTTCAGTCTCCTGAGTAATCTTAACCGGGACTTTCTCGCCGACCAAAATCTTGCCTTCCTGACCATTGGAAGCAGTAATATTGGGGCGGGCGACTGTCCGGCTTTTATGTTCTTCCTGCATTGCCTGCAATGTCAGGTTAATATCAGGTAGTTTAACACCCGTAACATCCCAGGAAATCTGGCCTCCTACGGATGCCTGTATGCCAAACTCGTTTTTGGCGTCAGCGCTCATCTCCTCCAAACGGGCTTCGATGGCAATCTGAGGTGCCTTAACATCGAGTAGTCTGATGATCTCCTGTATATTCTCGTGTTCCAAAGGTGTGCCGTTTACGACTAAAGAATTGGTGGTGCTGTCTACTTTAACCTTATCACTGGGGACGACTACGGAAATACTTTGGGAAATACTCTTGGCATCGGCATAATAAATCCGGATCACTTTTGTTGTGGTAACATCATAATTTGCTTTTAATGTAGCTTCATTGCCGACGATGTATGAATCATCAATCCTGCGGTAGTTGAACCCGTTCGAACGCGCCAGATATTGAATGGCCATCTCGCAAGTGACGCTATTTAATGTCATCGTGACTTCGCCTTTGATGCTGGCATCAAGGACAATGTTAACTCCATATACGCGGCCCACATGCCGCAAAGCATCACGCAAATCAGCACCGCGCCATTCAAAATTATGCTTTGCCTCATCACCAAGCGCGGCAGACCAGATGGAAATGAAAGCTGCCAAGACACAAATTAACAACATCAAGAACCTGATTCTGCGTTTCATTTTCCTTCACCCCCGAGTACCAATACAATAGTTCGCGCCGAACTGCGCAGCGTAACCTGAGCACCAGTTATTTTTTCAACCAGCCATATGCCCTCAATCCGATCGCCTTCTCTGACGATATAGGCATTCTCTGGGGTTTCGATAATCGCAAAACGGAGCGAACCGTGTTCGCTGAGACCGGTAAAGATCCATGATTCCCAAGGCTCTTTCGGTTTCTCGACGATCGCCGGTTTGGTCTGACCCGGTGTCGGACTCGCTGCCGAACCTGGTGTCTGACTGGACACTGGATTCTTAACTGGCACTGTTGTCTTAGGTGCACTGGCAGTATTGCTGCTGGAAGCCGGTTTCGTTTTTAGGGCCGCCACTTCAGCAAAGGGATTCTCCCGGCCGACAGCGAAGGCAAACTCAGGTACATCCCACTTTGGTTTCGGTTTGGATTCCTCTTTCCTTATTACGGCAGGTTCTGCGGCAGGCACTTTCGCTGCGCTACCTGGCTGCTTCGCTATTTCCTGAGCGGCAGGATCGGCCGCTGCTGCCGCTGAGGCGCTGTCTGTCGCCTGTGACCCTGCGGCTGTGCCACCCGACTGACTGGGATTCGCCGTATTAGTGGCCGGTTTCTTTGGTGGCGGCGCTGGCGACTGCCCCCCACCGAAAAGCCCGTCGAGCAAACCCAGGGAATTAGCCCCTACAGCTACAAAAAGCACTAAAACCAGTACCAATATCAATGGATTGTTAGCCAGACTTTTCTTGGATTTTCTATGGGGTTTATTTTTGGCCATCAACAGCACCCCCTCTCATAAAGGTGGCTGCTTGAATACTGACCTGGTATTCATTTTCGCCTGGATTAATGTTTGAAGTTTTCACGATAATCAGGCGCTTAGCTGAAGTCACTTCGTCATAAAAGCGCAATACATTCCGATATTCGCCTTTAATGGGCAGATTAAGTGTGATTTCCAGATGGGTATTTCTATTAATCGGATTACTGACAGCAATAGATGAAAGCTGCACATTACATCGATCCGCAATTAATTCCAATTCTCTGAGCAGAGCCGGGATTTCTTTATCGTTCGGAATCAGCATTTCAAAAGAGGCCAAATCCGACTTCGCCTGCTCATATTTTATTTCCAGTTCTTCCTGATCGCGCAGTTCTTTGCGAATTTGCTCGATTTTCGTTTCCATTGCGCTGACTTCGCTTTTAACTTGTTCAGCCCGAACCATGGTTGGCGACAAAATGAATTGATAAAACCCTCCACCCAAGGCAATGATTGACATGACCGCCACCAAAATGATTTCCTGTTTAGTAAGAGGACGCGCCATCAGCCACACCCCCTTTTTCAACAAGACTGCAGCTGACGCTGAAAGCTACGCCGCTATCTCCTTTCGAAACGGAAGTGGTCTCCACATCCTTAAAAGAAGGTGCCGCTTCCAGGCTCTGTAGCAGATTGGCGGCTGAGAAATAAGACGTCGTGGTAATTTCAAGCCGCAAAGATCCTTTTTGCATGCTTGCTGAACGTATCTGAACATCTTTCGGAATAAAAGCACCCAGTTCGGCGATCAATAACGGAACATCGATCGCGTCTTTCATGATGGTATCCTTAACTTGCAGTCGTTTTTCCAGTTCCGAAAGATTGCGTTTGATTTCATCAAGTTTTGCTTTTTGCCTGCTATAGTCGTCCAAAGCGCTCTGCAGCAAAATTTTCTGTTCCTCTGCTTTTTTGATTTGATAAGTCTGCCAGCCGTAAAACGCTATACCGCCTAGCAGCACGAAGGCAGCTACACCGATAATAACCGGAATGGTAAGATCGGCCTTTTTAGGCCGCCGCTGGGCCGAGGGAAGCAGATTAATACGGATCATGCCTCTTCGACCCCCCTCAGCGCCAGACCGATACCTACCGCCAGCATCGGCGCAAGGTTTGTCAGTGTGGCTACGTTAAACTGACGGGGATTGATTTTAATATTCTCAAAGGGGTTACCGATGCGCGCCGGAATGCCAAGTTCGCCTTCCAACATGCGCTCCAGGCCCACAAGCTTACTTCCGCCACCAGTCAGGACTAATTCGTCGATTGACTCGCCGCGGTTTTGCAGTTTATAGTAATCTATTGAGCGTCTGACTTCCAGCAGAAACTCTTCAAGTACAGGTCGCAGAATCCCGAAAATCTTTACTGACAGATTATTGGGATCGTTTATCTCGGGTTCATCACCAAAAAAGACTTTCCCGGCTTGCAGTTTCATGTCATCGGCTTCGCTAAAACCACAGTTCATGCCTTCCGCTACTGCCTCCGTAAATCGCTGGCCGCCAAACGGAATAATGCGGGTAAACTTAAGGCTGTCGCCCTTAAAGATCACCACATCGGTTGTACCGGCACCAATATCAATCAGACCACTGCAGCGCTGGCTTTCCAATGACTCCAATCCAAGCGAACGCAGGATGGCAAAAGGCTGCACATCCATAGCGACCGGTGTCAATCCGGCTACCTCAATAGCAGCCACATGACTGTTCACTAATTCATTCTGGGCCGCAACTAACATTACTTCGATTTCGCCTTCGTTTTCCGCCGGCCCAATGATATGAAAGTCAATCACGGCCTCCTCTGGCGAAAACGGAAGATACTTATCAGCTTCCCATTGAATGGCGTTATGTACTTCATCAGCCGGCATATCGGGGAAACGAACCTGCCGAACGACAACGCTCTGCCCGGCAATGGCTACATAGACTTCCTTGTCATGGATTTTACCAGTTTTAAAAACATGTTTGATGACAGCGCCGATATCGGCAGGATTGGTGATCACACCGTTTCGAATAGTTCCTGCCGGCACCGGTAGAACGGCATAATGCAGTAACTCCATTCCAGCGGGTGACTGCTGCAATTCAATTGCCTTAATGGCGCTGGTGCCAATATCTAAACCGATACCGCGGGCTTTAGCCAATTGGATCCCGTTCCTCTCTTCATAGACATTTATCTCAGAGATTCCTGTTTCTTCCACCGGCACCGCCATAAGGCTGAACCTCCGATGTCTACAGGCGTGACTTCCCGGGGAACTCCCGGTAGTGGCACTTAACCAGCCAGTGCCAAGAGGTTTTTCGCCGCGTTAATATCCCGGTCGTGATGCGTTCCACAAACTGGACATGTCCATTCGCGGATAGAAAGCGGCATTTCTTCCTGTACAGTACCGCATGCTGAACAGGTTTTACTGCTGGGGTAGAATCGACTCGCTACCACCATTCGTGAGCCGTACCACTTGGTCTTGTACTCAAGCTGCCGACGGAATTCGCCCCAGCCTACATCAGCAATATACCGGGCCAGACGCGTATTCCTCACCATACCGCTGACATTCAGATCTTCCACCACGATCACTGACTTGGTTTTCGCCAGTTCCGTAGTGAGCTTGTGCAAGAAATCCTGCCTGATATTGCGGACACGTCGATGCAGTCGAGCAAGCTGTAAGGCAGACTTTTTACGATTCCGGGAACCTTTTTGTTTACGACTGTGCCTCCGTTGTCTGCGGCGAAGTAGCTTAAGATAGCGATTCAGCGGTTTAGGTGCCTCGATTTTGACGCTCTCACTGCCGCTGACAATGGCCGCGAAATGATTTAAGCCGACATCGATGCCAGCGGCTGGGCCTTTAACCGGGACCGGATCGCAAATTTCCATTTCGACCGCCAAGCTGACAAACCAGCGATCCGCTTTGCGGCTTACGGTAGCCGAAAGAATGCGGCCTTGAAGCGCCGTAGTCTCTTTGGCACGTATCTTCCCAAGGCGCGGCAACTGAATATGACGTTCGAAAACATGAATTGCGCCCGTTAGCCGGAAAGAATCGTGACGGCCTTTCTTCTTGAATTTCGGAAATCCGATCTTGCGCCCGGTTTTTAACCCACGAAAGAAGTTCTGAAATGCTCGTTCCAAGTCGCGTAAAGCCTCTTGGGGCGCGCATTTCGAAACCTCGTACATCCACGGGAAATCGACTCCTTTAAGCGCATTAAGTTCCTTGTGCTGTTCGATGGCATTGATGCGCTTCTTTTCCTGCTCCCATAAAGCAATGCGGCGGGAAAGCCCCCAGTTATAAGCGAATCGGGCTGCCCCGGCATGTTTGGCAAGCAAAATGCTCTGATGTGAGTTGGGATCCAGTTCATATCGGTAAGCGCTGTTAATCAGCATGTTCGATAGCCTCCATCGCTTTTTGCGCCTTGTTACGGGCAGAACGCCGCCCATAGAGCCGTGCACAGAAAGATGTGAGTACTTCGATCATATCGCGTACCAAATCATCCTTGAATTCGCCGGATTCCAAAACCAAAAGCCGCCGTCCCTGAGCCATCAATGCGGATTCGATGTATTCGAACCCAAAGCGCATCAAGCGATCTCGATGCTCGATTATGATGTTCCGAATTTTGGGATCGGCAGCAACTTCATCAACTTCTGGCGATGCCCATTTTGGCCATAACCAACCTCAGTAACTGCATTGTTGACCGACAGGCCATTTGTGTTGGCGAATTCCAGTAATCTGGCGTTCTGCCAATCCAAGTCGCTTTTTTGGTCATGGCTGAATACCCGATATGTCTATATATTTGTCATCTGTCTATTACCCCCATGAACACAGTTGTTGAGAGCCCTGGAACTGAACCATAAAAAGGAATAAAGGCCAAATTATACTGTACTTCCAGCATTGGTTCGACACATTTTGGAAAAGATCCTGCAAAAATCAGGCTTTACTTCGCATCGAAACAAAAAAACGCTCAATAATATACCTATCGAGCGAAAGTCATTCCTGATATATGATGGGTTTATTCCATAGACATGCCATTGGGCTGCTAAATGCCACGACGATGTGGCCGCCCCTGCACAGTTCGGGATGCGGATAATAAGGCCATCGTTACGTCGGCACGTACCTGGGGATCAGAAAGTTGCAGACGTACCAAAACCTCGCCCTCGCCAGAACCGGCATAACGGGCCTTAAGATGCGACAATGCCAATGCAATCGTATCATGCCGACATTTGTCGCAACTACAAATTCCGGCTTTTCCACTGATAATCTCATCATATAGCTCGATTACGACATCCTCGGTAAGATTCTTAAGTTCCACAGCGATGTCCCCCC
>ENA-UOOR01000609-UOOR01000609.1-fermentation-metagenome-genome-assembly--contig:-NODE-609-length-49436-cov-54.850064_pt1 | contig 49436 bp, 43 predicted proteins | sample MGYA00245780_ERZ724029 | MGnify/ENA primary metagenome ERZ724029 (study PRJEB28704, sample SAMN03018315) | fermentation metagenome | biome: anthropogenic terrestrial biome; feature: soil; material...
AACAGATGAGATGCGTAATGTTTCAAACGAGAAAAAGCGACAACTTCCTTGACAACCACCGTAACTCAGGAACCTCTTCAATAGATTGTAGGCTTTTTAAATATGAATCCCATGATTCAAGAACATTTGTCAGTTCTTCAGTTTGCACCTGCGCTTCAATCTTTTTTTTATAATATACAACCAAAGTGCCAGGATAGTTGATAAGAAGGGGATTAAAAAGTAAAGAGCTTAGGTGCTGCGTTAAGTCGGAATCGGTTGTCTGCAAAATAAGTGACATGATCATACTCGCGGCAGCAATCGGCTTGAAAAAGAGATAGCCGATAGCCTTTCGGGCAAGAAAAACCATCTGTTCTGTACTATTACAGTCTATTTCCTTCTGATCAACTTCTAAAATAAATTCGTCATCGTGCGAAGCGCAGACAATTGTATTTACTGCATCACATAAAACCGGTTCTCCAAGAAGGAGCCAACGAGTGCATACTTTTTGACACAGGGCTCTATTCTGTAATGCAATATAGATAAACCCTTGAAATGGCTTAAGCGATACATGCGGTTTATTCATAATTAAATAAGACTGAAGAAAATCCAATCCTTGCGCTGGACCATCCCGTTCAATTATGGCAACTGTACACCTATCTATCATAGTAGTAGCCTCAGCATTCGACGGAAATTTCTTTAGCATGTAAGGACTGACCATTTCATAGAACAATCCAGGGAGATTGTCACTTGATGCGAAAGCTTCAGCGATATTGTAAATAGTTCTATCACTACCTTTTTCTAAGACCGTTTTCATGGTATCTAGACACTGCGGAACTAACGGAGTAATTGCCAACAACATAACAATAGGCCATACTGTATTAGCCAATAATAAGTCATCAGATTCCCGAGTTACAATACCGTTAATACAGTCTAATACCTCAGTCATTAAGTGCTCCTGCTCCGCAGGGAATTTAATCCGACTAAGGGAAAATACTGCACGTCTGCGAATCTCTAATTTATCATGATTGGTTAAAGCAATTGCTTCTTTTAAAAATCCTTCAAAGTCTAAACGGGTTCCCGCAGAAATAGTTGAAGCGATGAAATCCATCCATTTATCGGGATCCTTTTTAATAAGTTCAAGGGCAGTCTCTGGTCTGGAAGAGTCTGTTTCGCAGTAATCAACAAAAGAGGTAAATACACTATTGTTAGCCATATCATTGCCCGCTTCTTTTACCAAATGGGACACACATGCCATTACTTGTTCCACAGGTGCATGCAACAGAGGTAGTGCTTTTTTAAACAAGTATCTGGCAAAAACGAAATCTAGCTTAGAATCAGGTTCATTGTGAAGCTCCATAAATTGTGCAATTAAGTCAACCTCACCCTCATTATGCAAGCATACCAATGCGTTGATTACTTCCCGCCGTTTACTTTCGTCTCCCCGGCTTAACTTCACTGCAGTATATAAGAAATTATTAGCATGAAGTGATTTTTCTAACAGTTGCTTACTCACCACATAACCTCCGTCACGTAATATTCTCGGAGAATATTTTATTTGTGATGCCGCGTCTCTGAGTAACGTAAGCTTCTTTTAGTAAATTTAAGAGCTGTATTTCTTGCTCAGCTGCATCTAATATGTTTTCAATTTTCCTCTGAGCCTTGATAGGAGGCACAAGAAGCTTAAGTAGTATTACATCCTTAGCATATACATGTGGTTGTGCTCCACCAGACTGCAAAGCATACAGTTTTTCTTGTTGAGATTTCAGGACAAAGTAAAGATACCTCACTGATATATCTGCACTTTTTGCATGCAACACATTACAGTCAGATGCCCAAATCGGGTAGTCATGATACCAAACATATCCTGCATAAGCCCCCGAAGCACTAATAGTAATTGTATTCATGTTATGAGTAGAGGTGTTATGGAAATAAGCGTATGTTTTTCCTCCTGCCACTACCGGGACATTGCCTGGGATTCGTTCTTCGTTAGTCAAGGGCTTACCTTTTTCCAATATCAGATCAATGTCACATAGGTCCCCAATCTTCTTCCATTCCCCTGTAATATTCTCTTTAGTTAATAATGAGCATAACGTCCAGTGGAATTGTCTTTCTTTAACAGTAACAAGCCGTTCTGTTTTATTAATGGCTTGATCCCAGTGAGAAAGTGACTCAACGATGGAAGATTGTTCGGAGATGGATGGTAGCAACACTGGAAATGCCTTAAGTTGAGTGGAATTCATGCTGGCTAAGTTAGTACTCTGTTTGGAGCATTTTCGAAAATAAGACTTCCCATAAGAACTTCCTGTTAATATAGATAAATATTCTGGCAGCAGAACTTCCGGGTTAGTCCTTACGACAAACACATGATTTTGATGGACACACTTGCCAATTTCTCCTCTCCAAACAGAACCACGACCTAGTTTGTCAAAGTCACCGCCTTCTGTTAACAACACATCGCCATGCTGCAAAAGGTACCTCTCTATTCGAGACCTATCAACTTCAATAGTTTTTATTTCAGAAAGGTCTAGAAATCCATCCTGAACGTTAGCAACGCGAAGATAAGGAATTTCCACAGGGGCTTGAGCCTTCCTTGCACCTTTTGCAATCCCAGTTTGGATAGTTGCCACATCCGCTAGGGGTAACTTTCTCCAGCCCTTAGGTGTCATTTTCCGTCCCCCAGCTTCTGCTGTTCCTTCTCCAGTTGTTTAATACTTTTATCTGGTGTTGGCAGGTCCTCCGGCATAGTACCACCTAATTCTTTGATTGTTTGCCTGACCTTAGCCCCAACTTGAAAATGGGTTAGGTTAGCTTTACTTTTACCCCGGGTGTTCTCCCGGCGTAGTTTTTCCTCTGTCTGGGTAGCGCGGAATAAGTTTGCTGCAAGCTCGGTGCTACCCATATGGTCGAGAATTTTATGGCTCTTCTTTAACCCTTTACGCTTGTGGATTCCCTGAGCGTCCAGCCCACCATAAAGCCCCATGTAACCATGGTTTTGGAATATGGCATAGTCCAGACTGGTTTGCACCCCTGCTTGCTGGGCAGCTTCAACCAATTGCTTATTGTGTTCCTTTAACTCGTTCCGCAGAAACACCCTTTTTTCGTCTTCTCGTAGACGTTGAAAAACTGCATCGTCGGAAAGTTCTTGCCTGCGGGTCTGGATGGCAAAGTACGTCTGTCCGTTGGCAATAACAGGCTTAACCGGATCACCATTCTGGACAATAAGGTAACAAGCATATCTTGACAACTGGTAGTCCTCGATCTCCCTTGTAGACCCAGAACCTAGTCGGACCATTTTTCCCACTTGGGAAAAATGGTTGTGTGTTATCTGTCCAGCCTTCTCGCATGCTGTCATTGCCTTATTTATAACGTTTTTAAATTTATCCCAACTACCATAATCAAGAATTGGCTGCAGGTCCCTTGCATACCAGAATTCTGCTCCATGCTCGTTAATTTGTTTTATTGAATCAAAGGTCTGATGGTGTTTTTTCTCAATCTCTTTACCGCTCATCATTAAACCCCCTGACATAGATAGTGAAGTATCCTTGATTATTCCTTTACAATTCCCTTCAGGAGTTCCGACATCTTAGCACGCACCTCAGTTAATTCCTTTTCGAGTTGCTCTATTTCCGCCTGTACCGCAACAATATCAATTTCTTCCTCTTCTTCAAAAGTGTCTACATAGCGGGGGATATTCAAATTGAAATCGTTGCCCTTAATAGTCTCAAAAGTTGCTACGGTGGCGTACTTATCCATGCCTCGGCGCTCACGAACTGCCTGCATGATCTTTTGGATATGCCCATCAGAAAGGACATTCTGATTCTTTCCGGGATTGTATTCACTGCTTGCATCAATGAACAAGACATCCTTACGGCTTTGGTTTGCCCCACCCTGTTCGCGGCTCCGGTCAAAAACCAGTATAGCAACAGGGATTGAAGTTGTAGGGAATAGATTAGTCGGCAATCCGACAACCGTATCCAGCAGATTTTCCTCAATCATCTTCTGACGGATGCGCCCTTCAGCCCCACCCCGAAAGAGCACTCCATGGGGCACAACCACAGCAATACGGCCTTCCTTTTCAATAGCTGCTTCTACCATATGAGAGATAAAGGCCCAGTCACCTTTGCTCTTAGGTGGGATGCCACGCCAGAAGCGATTAAAGCGATCGTTTTTTGCTTCCTCTGCTCCCCATTTGTCCAAAGAAAACGGTGGATTTGCCACAACGATATTGAACTTCATTAAGCGGTCATTTTTAACTAGGGCAGGACTTGTCAAAGTATTGCACCACTCAATTCTAGCACTGTCTGCGCCATGCAAAAACATATTCATCCTTGCCAATGCCCAGGTACTGCCGTTAACCTCCATGCCAAATAATGCATAGTTACGGTCACCAACTGCTCTGGCTGCTTCAATAAGCAATCCCCCGGAACCGCAAGCGGGATCACAGATTCTATCACCAGGCTTAGGAGCTGCCAATTTGGCTACTAACTCAGACACCTTGTATGGCGTATAAAACTCGCCCGCCTTTTTGCCAGAGTCTGAGGCAAAACGCTCTATCAGATAAATATAGGTGTTGCCGATTACATCTTCCGGTACCCGACTGGGACGCAGGTCAAGTTTTGGTTTATTAAAGTCCTCCAAAAGCAATCTTAACCGCCGGTTTCGATCTTTTGTCTTTCCTAAATTAGCCTCACTATTGAAATCAATGTTACGGAATACCCCTTCCAACTTAACCTTATTTGCCTCCTCAATAGCGTCTAGGGCGATGTTTATTAATTCTCCGATGTTAGCTTCATTTCGTTTATCATAGAGATCGTAGAAGCTAGAATCTTTTGGCAAGACAAAACGCTCTCGCTCTAGCCTGCGGCGGATACGGATTTCGTCATCCCCATACTGATTACGGTATCCCTCGTAATGGTCAGCCCACACATCAGAAATAAACTTTAAAAATAACATTACTAAAATGTAATCCTTATACTGGGCTGGGTCTACTACCCCCCGAAAGGTATCGCAAGCGGACCAAGCAGCAGCGTTAATATCTTTTTGTTCTACTACATTTTTGGAATTCAATGTGTTTCTCCTCCCATTACTATAGTTGTTAGTGTTGAAGCCAGTAACTTCCTACGTTTGTCGGCAATAATTGCCCGGAGTCTCTGCTCTTCCTCCCCAAAGGCAGCAATTTGGCACACTTTTTTTTGTAGTTCTATTGGAGGTAAAGCTACCTCAAGATCTAGTAAAGTTTGTATACCTATCATTTGCTGCGCAGTGCCGCTTGCGTGACGGGCCAGCTGATATTGGGCCGGGACTTGATTAATATACCAATTAAGGTATTCCGCAAGAACAGAATTTCCAGTCACCCGTATGCGCAGTAGTGGAGCAGCTAGCACTGCCCTTCCGGGGGAAACAGTTAAAATTGCTGATTGAAGAACTTGACCCCTTGATCTAAAGATAAGGTCACCTGGATTCACCAAATGATGGTCCGCAAGATTATAAATTTCTGTTCGAGCCAGGTCAGAAATATCCACTACATTCTCGTGGGTAAGGTCTTTCATCTGAATTACTGCAATTGCTCCTGATTCAATTAGGTCAACCCGAGACCTAAAGGAATACCCCATTTGCACCGATGCTATCTGGCCAAGCTTTATCATCTATAAACACACCCCCAAGAAACACTGCAATCAAATTTACAGATTCAGTATAAAACAATTTCTGGCAAAATGCAACAACTTTTTATGTAAAAATTATGTTTTTGCAAGAGAATATTGCTGAAATATCTCTAAACCTTAGACTTGCATGTGAATTCTATAAGAATATTTGATAACATTTATAACCTCCCTTGATGTATAATGCTGGTGTAAGCATATACTAGGAGGCGGACTCATGAAACATAAGTGGATTATTATTGTTACTGGTCTTGTAGTTGGAGTTCTTGCCATCGCCCTGACAATTTGGGGTAATCCGGCAAACATGGGCTTCTGCATCGCCTGTTTTTTGCGGGATATTGCCGGCGGTCTTGGCCTGCACCGAGCAGCTGTTGTTCAGTACCTGCGCCCGGAAATCATTGGCTTAGGCCTGGGCGCTATGATAATTGCCCTGGCTACAGGCGAATTCAAGGTCCGGGGAGGAGCAAATCCCCTGCGCCGCTTTGTCCTCGGCTTTTTGATGATGGTTGGCGCTCTTGCTTTCCTTGGCTGCCCTCTGCGCATGATTCTGCGCCTGGCCGGCGGGGACCTCAACGCCCTTATCGGTCTCTTTGGCTTTATCGCCGGCATCCTTGTGGGCATTGCCGCTCTTAAATCAGGGTATAATCCCGGCAGGGCCGTGCCGCAGGCAAAAAGCACTGGTCTAGTTTATCCTGTAATCTTAATCGCTTTGCTGGCCGCTTTGCTGCTGCGCCCTGATTTTATCTTCTTCAGCGAATCAGGCCCCGGTTCTATGACTGCTCCCATTATCGCCGCCCTGGCTGCCGGTTTGCTGGTGGGCGCATTTGCCCAGCGCTCCCGCCTGTGCATGGCCGGAGGCATTCGGGATACTTTTCTCATCAAGGATGCCCATTTGCTCTGGGGGTTCGTGGCAATCTTTGTGGCTGCCCTGGCGGGCAATTTGATCCTTGGAAAATTCAATTTGAGCTTTGCCGGGCAACCGGTAGCGCATAGCCAGCACCTGTGGAACTTCTTAGGCATGGCTGTGGTGGGCATTGCCGCCGTCCTGGCTGGAGGCTGTCCCCTGCGTCAGCTGATTCTGGCCGGCGAAGGCGATACCGACGCAGTTCTCACCGTCGTAGGCATGGTTGTTGGCGCCGCTTTTGCCCATAATTTCAGCCTGGCCGCGTCTCCCGCGGGCCTGGGAATCAATGGCCGGATAGCTGTAATTGCTTCGCTGGTGATTTTAGGCATAATCGGCTTTGCCCACCGCCTGTGCGGGAAATGCTGCAATAAGTAAGGAGGTAGCATAAATGCATACAATCGATGTCACCGGTCTCTCATGTCCTATTCCCGTAATCCAAGTCAAGAAAGAAACCGATGCCGGCAACCTGCCTCTGCAGGTTTCTGTCAACGTCGGCGCCCCCCGGGAGAATATCAAGCGCCTGGCGGCAAACTGCGGCTTAAAAGTCAGTGAACAGCCCGCCGGCGACGGCGTCTTTACCCTCGAGCTGACCAGGGCTTGAAAAGTATATTGATTCTCTTTCCCTCGACCCATGATGCGCTGAGGGCTGAGAAATACTGGCCCCAATCGGGGTTTCCCGGCAAGCTCCGGCCCATTCCCCGCTCTTTAAGTTCCAGCTGCGGCCTGTGTCTGGCCACAGAACTGCCCCCTGACCGGGATCCCGCTGAAATCTTGGCGGAATGCAGTTTAGAATGGGAGCAAATCGTGGAAGTCCAGGGCCGAGAACTGAAGACAATAGCAGCTAAATAACCAAAACACCCTCTCGCGGAGGGTGTTTTCTTTTCCCGGGCCAGCCTTCATTTAAGCTCCAGTGTTACTGGCCTAAACCTGGCAACGTCAAAGAGCCCCTTGTCGGTGAGCTTGAGTGCCGGAATCACCGGCAGGGCCATGAAGCTCAGGGTCATAAAAGGACTGTCAGCAGTAACGCCCAGGTCCCGAGCCGCGGCTTCCAACGCTTCCAGCTTTGCGGCCACAGGTTCCAGAGGCTCTGGCGACATGAGGCCGGCGATGGGCAGAGGCAACTGGGCAATTGCCTTTCCATCTGCAACTGCCACCAGGCCGCCCTGCATCTGGGCTATCACTTCAACTGCCGCTGCCATGTCCGCCGGCTTGATGCCTGCAACAATTATATGATGGGAATCATGGGATATGGAAGCGGCAATCGCCCCCCCCTTCAACCCTAGTCCCCGGAGAAGTCCCAGGCCAACCCGGCCGCTGCCGTGATGGCGTTCTACTACCGCCAGCAAGGCCAGGTCATTGGCGGCTAAATCGGCAGCCTGCTGAGAAGAAGCCGCGCCCTCTGCGGTTACGATTTGTCCGGGGATGAGCTGGATAACCCGGTATTCCTTGGCGGGCGGGAGAACGAACTTTTCCGGGCTGAGGCCCTTGATGTGTACAGAGCACGCTATCCGCTTCGGCATTGATTCGTTGGCCTCAGCAGAAAACAGGGCCTGGCCCTCCCGGGCCACAAGTTTGCCGTCCTTATAGACCTGGACAGGCGTAAACTGGACAAGGTCCTCCAGCACCAGCAAATCCGCCCGGCGCCCAGGGGAAATGGCGCCGATATTATTAATTCCCATGGCGGCAGCGGTGTTGATGGTAGCCAGGCGGATGGCATCCATGGGGTCCAGGCCCAGGCGCGTAGCCTCCCGGAGAATCCAGTTGATATGGCCCTGGGCCAGAAGGTCCCCGGGATGGCGGTCGTCGGTGGCAAAGAAAAATCTGCTGAAATTCTTGGCATCGACGGCTCCAAGTAATGCCGAAAGATTGTGGGCGGCAGAGCCCTCCCGAATCATCACATACATGCCGGCCCGAACCTTTTCCCTGGCCTCCTGGACAGTAGTCACTTCATGGTCAGCGCGAATGCCCCCCAGCAAATAAGCGTTCAGCTCTTTGCCGGTCAAACCCGGAGCATGCCCATCAATAAAACGGTTTTTAAACAGGTCCAGCTTGCGCCAGATCTGGGCATCTCCCTGGACAACACCGGGATAGTTCATCACTTCCCCCAGGCCAAAGACCCCGGGTTCGTTCATCAATTTTGCCAGGTCTTTGGCCTCCAGCACTGCGCCGGCGGTTTCCCAGCGAGAGGCTGGCACGCAGGAGGGGAGCATGAGATAGAAGTTCCAGGGATATTTGCTGCCCTCAGCCAACAGATAGCGAATGCCTTCCAGGCCTGCAACATTGGCGATTTCGTGGGGATCGGCAAAGATGGTGGTGGTGCCCAGGGCTGCCAGGCAGCGGGCATACTCCCCTGCTCCCAGCATACTGCTTTCTACATGGCAATGGCCGTCGATAAAGCCGGGGCAGAGGATTTTACCGGCGAGATCCACTTCTTCCCGCCCCTGATAGCTGCCCATGCCGATAATAATTCCCTGGCCAACAGCTACATCTGTTCCCACCAGTTTGCCGGAAAATACATCTGCCACCCGGCCGTTTTTAAAGACCAGGTCAGCGGGAATGTCGCCGCGGGCCATGCTCAACCTGTTCATGGCGTCAATCCAGGAATTTAGGGGTAATGGCCCCAAATTTGCATCGGGTAATGCAAAGGCCGCAGCCGACGCAGCGCTCCTCGTCGACCACAGCATATTTCCCGACTTTGATGGCATGGTAGACGCAAGACTGGGCGCAGCGGCCGCAGGCAGTGCAGAGTTCCGGATTAATTGCCGGCTGCCAGCGCTGAAGATCTTCTTGGCGCTGAGACTTATGGGCCAGGCCCTGAATTTCAGCCAGGGATTCGATGCCCCGCTCCTCCATATACTGTTCAATCTGCCGGGCAATCTTGCCGTAGACTTCCGGCCCTTCCAGGATGGCGGCTGTGCAGACCTGGACTGCCGAAGCCCCGGCCATAATCATCTTTACAGCCTCCCGGCCGGAGCGGATGCCGCCGACGCCGAGAATGGGAATGTCCACATGCTTGTATGCCTCATATACAGCCCGCAGGGCTACCGGGAAAACAGCCGGACCGGACATCCAGCCATAGCCGGTTTTGCTGCCCATCAGGGACTTGCCTGTCTCGATGTCAATGTCCAGGCAGGGTCCCAGAGAATTGATGAGGACCAAACCGTCGGCGCCGGCCTCCTGGGCGGCAGTGGCAAAGAGCCTGATGTCAATCTGGGGACTGAGCTTGACGAAGACCGGCAAATCAACGGCCTCTTTGGCGGCCCTGACCGCCGCTGCCACCGGGGAAGGGTCATCCCCCAGGTAGTGGGTAGAAAGCTCCAGGGCATCGGCAAAGGGCGCGACTTTTTTCGCCAGCTTTTCAATCTGATCAGCTGTATAGCCCAAGCCGACAATGACCGGCAGCCCCGCCTCTTTCACTTTGGGGTACTCGTATTCCAGCCAGTGCTCCGGGGACAGCTCCGACCACAATTCGGTGTTGAGGAATCCCCCCTTGATTTCGGCCATGCACTGTCTCGGCACCTGGGCCGCCTCGGTGGAGATGGTCTTGGTGACAATTGCCCCGGCGCCCCCCCGGGCGGCGGCCAGGGCCGCCGCGCCGTCCTTGATGGGCGGTCCGGCAGCGGGCATTACCGGGTTCTTTAGTTTCAAACCGGCAAACTCTACTTGCAGCCTATTCATTTTCAGCCTCCCTGTCTTTTGCCTTTAGCGCTGCCAGAACCCTTTCAGGGGTGGCAGGCAGGTCATACAGCCTGATGCCCACTGCATCCTCAATGGCGTTGAGGATAGCTGGGGCGGTGGGAATCATGGCGGGTTCGCCGATGCCCTTGGCGCCAAAGGGACCGCAGGCATCGCCGCTTTCGACGATTATTGTCTCGACGTCGGGCACATCCAGGGAGGTGGGAATCAAGTAGGTAGCCAGGTCGGCATTTTTCGTGATGCCCTGATGGAACACCTGCTCTTCCATGAGGGCCATGCCCAAGCCCATAGCCGCCCCCCCTTCGCTTTGTCCCTCAACGCCGGCGGGGTTGATGGCTGTGCCCACATCCGGGGCCGCCACTATTCTGATTACATCTACCTGACCGGTCTCGGTATCCACCTCCACCTCAGCGTACTGGGTGTTAAAGGTGTAAGCCACATACACCAGGTTCCCCTGGCCGTCCTGGTAATCGATGTCGGTGCGGGGGAAATAACAGCCTTCGGCCTCTAGGGGCTCACCCCTATCCCGGGCGATTTGCGCCAGTTCCCCCAGAGACATCTGCCGGGAAGTGCCATGGAGGATGATGTCCCCATCCAGGACAGATAGTTCCGGATAGGCCCGGCCCAGTTCCAGATTGGCCCGGTGGAAAATCTTGCCCAGGAGATTTTCTGCCGCCTGCTTTACGGCATTGCCAGAAAAGATGGTTTGGCGGGTTGCCGAAGTAGAGCCGGCATTCTTGGTGGAAGCGGTGTCGCTGACCGCCAGGTCGACGCAATCAGGGGGAACATTGAGGATATCGGCGGCAATCTGAACCAGGATGGTCTTAACCCCCTGGCCTACATCTGCCGCCGCCGAGTTGATGAGAATTCTGCCGTCCGCGGTGACCCGGGCCCCGGCGATGGAGTGATCGGGGAAGCCCTCGCCGTAACCGCAGCCAAACATAATGGTGGCCATGCCTGCTCCCCGCTTTTTATAGGGGGCGGACGGAACTCCCTTATGGCAGAAATGATTGCGGGCGGTCAAAATGGTGTCTACGGCGCCCACACTGGTGGTAAGGACCTGGCCATTGGCGGTGCAGCAACCGATGCGGTAAACATTTTTCAGGCGGAATTCCGCCGGGTCCCAGCCCATATCCCGGGCGATGCAGTCCATCTGCCGCTCGTAGGCAAAGGCGGCCTCGGTGGCGCCAAATCCGCGCATGGCCCCGGTATAGGTGTTGTTGGTGTAGACGGTATAGCTGATGCCCTCCACATTAGGGACTTCATAGGGTCCCGTGCTGAAGTACATGGCCTGATGGACGATGGAAGAGCCGGTGGAAGCATAGGCGCCGGTATCCCCAATCACTTCCGAATGACAGGCGGTAATGGTGCCGTCATTCTTGACGCCGGTCTTTAACTTGAAAGTAAAGGGAGTGCGCTTGGTCTGCATAATCATAGATTCCTGGCGGGTCATGGCCCATTTGACAGGACGGCCGGTGAGCTTGGCCATCAGGGGCAGGATGATGTGGACGGAAATGTCTTCCCGCCGGCCAAAGGCGCCGCCGATGGCTTCGGGCTGGATAATCTTGAGCTGCTCCACCCTGATTCCCAGCACCCGGGCGACATCAGTCTGAATATCGTGGGTCCACTGGCAGGGAGCCCAAAGGGTGTAACAATCGGTTTCGGGGTCATAAACAGCCATGCCGGCCTCAAGCTCCATGGCCACATGATCAACACACTGGGTGCTGAATACATTTTCAAAGATACGGTCGGCTTGGGCAAAGCCCTTTTCCACATCGCCTTTGCGCAAATGGTCAATGGCGAGAACATTGCCCTTGTTATAGGGATGGTCATAGAGGACCTGCCCGGACTCATGAATTCTGGGGGCATCGGCTTCCATGGCTCTTAGGGGATCGCTGATGACCTCCAGGGGCTCATACTCCACCTCGATCAGCTTTAGGGCCCGGCGGGCGGTTTTTTCATCGACTGCGGCCACAACTGCCAGCCTGTCTCCCATGTACCGGCTCTTCTCTTTTACCAGCACTTCCTGATCCTTGAAAATCAGGCCATAGGTCTTGAGCCAGGGCACATCGGCGGCGGTGATGACCTGGACCACTCCCGGCAGCTGCCGGGCTTTGCTGACATCGATTTTTCTTATCAGGGCATGGGGGTGTAGCGCGTGGAACACCTTGAGATGAAGCATCCCTTCCATATGGAAATCCACCGCATACAGGGGCTTGCCCAGGACTTTTTCCCGGGCGTCCACTCGGTTTATTCTCTTGCCCACATAGCCTTCCTTCACCGCTCCAGCCTCCCTTCCACCACTGCCTCAATGGCATCGATAATTTTGGTGTAACCGGTGCAGCGGCATAAATTGCCGGCCAGGCCCGCTCGAATTTCCTCCCGGCTGGGCCGGGGATTGTTATCCAGAAGGAATTTTGCGCTCATGAGCATGCCAGGGGTGCAAAAGCCGCACTGAACGGCGCCATACTGGATAAAAGCTTGCTGCAGGGGATGGAGGGCAGCTTCGCCTCCCAGGCCTTCGACGGTGATAATTTCTGAACCATTGGCCTGCAGGGCCAGGACCAGGCAGGAGGCCACCGACTTGCCGTCCATCAGCACTGTGCAGGCGCCGCATTCCCCCTTGCCGCAGGCCTCTTTGGTCCCCAGCAGCTGCAAATGATTGCGCAGGAGATCCACCAGGCGCAAATCGGCCTCAACCTCAAAACTGTATTTGTCTCCGTTTATCTTCAGCTCAATTGGATACTTAGGCATCCGGTTCCACCCCCGCATTCTTTATTGCCTGGAGCAGGGCCCGCCGGAAAAGGGGTCCCGCTGCCTGGCGCCGGTATTCTGCGCTGCCCCGGATGTCGTCAATGGGCGAAATTTCCGCCTGCAGCTGCGCTTGGGCAGCTGCCAGCTCAAGAGAGTCCAGTCTTTGACCGCGCAAGAGCTCCTCAGTCTTTTTGGCCCGCGAGGGCACCGGCGCCACCGAACCAAGGCATATGCGCAGGTCAGTTAATTGGCCATCCTCCACAGCAACCAGCACCGCAACGCTGGCAGTGGCAATTGCCATAGCCTTGCGCTTGCCCAGTTTTAAATACGCCCACCCCTGATTAGCAGCGGGTTTGGTAAATTTGACCCCGGTGATTATCTGGTTGGGCTGCATAATTGTCTTGCCGGGGCCGCTAAAAAACTCCTCAAGGGGCACTTGGTGTTGGGGACCGGCCAATTCTGCCACCGCCCCCAAGACGATTAAGGGCGGGGCAAGGTCTGCCGCCGGGGAAGCATTGGCCAGATTGCCTCCCAGGGTGCCCCGGTTGCGGATTTGAGGTCCGCCCACCGCTGCCGCCCCCTGGCAAAGAAGAGGCACATGCTGCAACAGCCAAGGATGGCCGGCAATTTCCCCATGGGTCACCATAGCGCCAATTTGCACCTCTTCCCCGGTTTTTATGTTCTTTAGTTCCGCTAAATGGCTTATGTCCATAAATCCGGTCATACTGTCCAGCTCTTCGTAGCGCTTGACAAGCAGATCCGTCCCCCCGGCGATAATCTTCGCTGTCTGGTTTTCATGAATGTACGCCACTGCTTCGGAAAGGGTAGACGGAGCAAAATAAGTTGTCATCCCGTCACCTCCGTTAATTTAGAGCCGCTTCCAGACAGATTCTGCCTGAAGGCGTGCCTGTGCGTAAACTTCTTCCTCGTCGACGGCGGTCAGTTCCCGTTCCTCCATGAGTATGTTGCCGTCCACAAGGACGGTGCGCACCATGCCCCCGGATACACCCATAAGCAGGTGATACCACCAGTTATCTGCCGTCAAAGGCGAATAGGGTTTGTACTGGACAATGATGGCATCGGCCTGCCAGCCCGGGGCCAGACGCCCTGTGAGGACGCCAAAGTGGCGGCAGACGATGTCAATATTGTTGGCAAAGGCCATGGCGGGCACCTGAGAACCTGCAGCAGGATTGCCCTCCCCATGCTTTAGGAGCAAATTGGCCACCTTTAGGCCTTCAAACATGTCGGTAGTATAGCCGTCGCTGCCCAGACCCACCCGCAGGCCTTTGTTGAACATGGCAGCGACATCGGCCCGGCCTACGGCGTTGCCCATATTGGATTCGGGGTTGTGCACCACCGAAACATCCCGCTCATGCAAAAGTTCCATTTCTTCCTCGTCAATATGCACACAGTGAATGGCCAGGCTGCGGGGATTCCAAATGCCGAATTTGTCCAGGCGCTTGACTGCGGGCAGGCCGAACTCTTGCAAATTGTATTCCCGGTCGCTGCTCCCCTCGGCGGTATGCACATGGAAACCAGTGTCCCCTGCCGCCTCGGCGCAGGCTTCCAGGGTGGCATCGGAGAGGGTAAAACTGGCATGCAACCCGAAAGAGGCGGCCAGGCGTTCAGGCTTTGCCTGTTGACACCAGCGGGCAAAGCGGCGGTTTTCCTCAATGCCTGCCCGGGCAATCGCCGGCCCGTCCCGGTCTGAGACTTCATAGCTGAGACTTGCCCGCAGGCCCAGCTGGTTTATCGCCTCGGCCAGCTCATCCAGAGAGCCGGCCGCAGAGTTGGGACTGGCATGATGATCAAGCATAGTGGTGGTGCCGTTTTTTATAGCTTCGATGCCGCTGACCAGGGCGCTGTAATAATTGTCCTGGGGAGTGAGGAGCTTATCCAGCCGCCACCACAGTCCCCGGAGAATATCGGTAAAAGTGCGGGGGTTGTAATTGGGAATGGCCATTCCCCGGGCAAAGGCGCTGTACATGTGCATATGGGTGTTGAGCATCCCCGGCATGATCAGCCCCCCGCGGGCATCCAGGCGCTGGGCCCCGGGATATTTGGCCAGCAGCTCCTCAGTGCCTAACTCCTTAATTTTATCCCCGTCAATCACTACCGCCCCCCGGTCAATGACCGGGTTGGCCGGGTCCTGAGTAATGACAGTGCCGTTATACAGTATTTTCATGCTATCCCTGCCTTCGCCATGAGTTCGCCGGCGGCTGCATTGCCCAGCCGGGCTATTTCCTCTTCTTTCATTGTCAGCAGGCTCCCGTTTTTGACGACGACGCGGCCATTGACAATGGTTGTATCCACCGTTTCGCTGCTGCCGCAGGTGACCAGGGCGGTGATGGGGTCCCGGCAGCCGGCATAATCGATGCTGTCTCCCCTCACTATAAATAAGTCGGCGGCCTTGCCCGGGGCCAGGGAGCCTATATCTTCCCGGCCCAGTAAGGAAGCGCCCCCCCGGGTGGCCATGGCCAGCACGTCCCGGGCGGAAAGGGAATCAATTCCCCAAGTCAGCTTGGCAATGAGCAGGGCCGCTTTAAGTTCCGCCAACATGTTGGAACCATCGTTGCTGGCGCTGCCATCCACAGCCAAGCCTACGGGAATGCCCCGCCGCAACATTGCGGGGACGGCAGCAGTGCCGGAAGAGAGCTTTTGGTTGGAAACGGGGCAGTGGGCAATTCCTGTTGCTGTGGCTGCCAGTTCAGCCAGCTCCTCTTCGATAAAGTGGATGCCGTGGGCAAACCAGATGTCGCTGCCCAGCCAGCCCACATCTTTCATATATTCCAGGGGACGCATGCCTGCCTGCTCCAAACAGAAACGGGTTTCATCTTTTGTCTCCGCCAGGTGGGTATGGCAGCGGACGCCATATTTCCGGGCCAGCTCCACCGACTGCACCAACAGGGAACGGGTAACGGAAAAGGGGGAACAGGGAGCCAGGGCAATGCGGCACATGGCAAAAGGTTCCCCGTCGTGGTACTTGACAATCAGGCGCTGGCTGTCAGCTAAAATCTCCTCTTCCCTTTGGATAACGGAGTTGGGAGGCAGACCGCCCTCAGCCTCTCCCAGGGACATGCTGCCCCGGCAGGGATGAAAGCGGATGCCCAGCTCTTTGGCAGCGGTGATCTCCCTGTCGATGAGCTGAGACTCCCCCCGGGGAAAGACATAATGGTGATCCCCGGTGGTGGTGCAGCCGGATTTCAGCAGCTCCCCCAGCCCTACCAGGGCGCCGGCATAGACGGCATCGGCGCTGAGTCCTGCCCAGATGGGATAGAGATATTTGAGCCAGGGAAAGAGCTCAGCCTCCTGGATTGCGGGCACACAGCGAGTCAGGGTCTGGAAGAGATGGTGATGGGTGTTGACCAGACCGGGGAAAACCCAGCGGTTTGAGGCATCCAGCACCTGGGCTGCCGGAGGTGGAGTGAGATTAGGGCCGATAGCGGCAATTGCCGGACCCTCAATGAGTATGTCCTGATTGCGCAGCTCGCGGCCGTGGGCATCCATGGTGGCGATGAAAGCAGCATTCTTTATCAGCAGGGCCATTTCACTTTTCCTCCCGGGCGGCGGCTTTGACAGCATCGGCAATCTGCTTGTAGCCGGTGCAGCGGCAAAGAACGCCTGAAAGGCCTTGGCGGATTTCCGCTTCTGATGGATCAGGGTTTTTGTCCAGCAGGGCTTTGGCGGCCATGAGCATGCCGGGGGTGCAGAAACCGCATTGGACGGCATTATAGTCGATGAAAGCCTGCTGCAAGGGGTGGAGTTTGGTGGCTGTGCCCAGGCCTTCAACTGTTTCCACCCGGGCGCCGTCACATTGGGCGGTGAGAACCATGCAGGAGTTGACCAGTTGGCCGTCCAGAATCACCGAGCAGGCGCCGCATTCGCCGACGCCGCAGCCTTCCTTGGTTCCCGTGAGACGCAGCTGTAGACGCAGGGTGTCCAAAAGGCGTTCGTTGGCATCAACTGTTAATTTATATTCTCTGCCGTTTACAATTAGAGTGACTGGCAGTTTATTCATCTCCATTCCACCTCCAGGGCTTGTTTGATTGCCCGCTCCGTCAGAGCGATGATTGCCGGTTCTTTATACGGGGTGGACCAGCGACTGCCGGAGGCGGTCATGGCGGTAGCCACCGCCTGGCCTGCCTGATGAATGAGCGCTTCATCCGGGCATTGGCCCAGGAGAATATTCTCTGCCTGGGGAATGCGGGCGGGACTGGCCAGCACCGCCCCCGGGGCAATGCGGGCGGTAACCACCCTGCCCCGGCTGTCCCGTTCAAGAACCACAGCCACGTTCATGCGTGCGATGGCCATAGCCTCCCGCCGGGCCAGGCGCGTAAAGCCCCAGCCTGCGGTGGCGGTTAGTTTGGCAAAGGCAATCTCCGTCAGCATTTCATCTGCCTCCAGCCTGGTGCGATTGGGGCCGGTGATAAATTCCTCCAGGGGCAGCCAGCGACATTCCTCCATACGCTCCAGCTTGACAGAGGCCCCAAGGGCCACAAGAGGTGGGACAGTGTCGGCGCAAACGGCGGCGTTGACCACATTGCCGCCGATGGTTCCCCTGTTGCGAATCTGGGGCGAACCGATTGCCGCGGCAGCCGCCGCCAGGAGGCCGGCCCCTTGGCGGATATGCGGGGAGTCAGCTATTTGGGCGTGAGCAGTCAGGGGGCCGAGGCGCAGGCGGCTGTCATCCTCCTGTATGAAATCCAGTACCCGGAGGCTGGTGATGTCGATGATATTTTTTACATCTTCCCTTTCCCTGGCCCGCAGGGATATGAGCAAGTCTGTACCCCCGGCCAGCACCCGAGCGGAACCCTTGAACTCAGCCAGCAGTTTCAGGGCTTCCTGCAAAGTGCGGGGCCGGTAAAGGTCAAATCCTAACATCCGCCTTCCCTCCTCTTGTAGCGTTCTTTTTGCAGGGAACGGCCCAAAAGCACCCGTTCCAGATCCAGGGGCAGCTGCCGCAGCCTGCGGCCGGTGGCTTGGGCAACGGCGCTGGCAATGGCGGGAGCAGTTACCTCCAGGGTAGGCTCGCCAATGGTCTTGGCCCCATAAGGGCCATAGCCGTCAGGATTTTCCACGATTATGGCCTCAATCTCCGGCATGTCACAGATGCCGGGAATGAGGTATTCATCAAAATTCAGGGACTTAATCTCCCCCTCATGCTGCTGCATTTCTTCCAAAAGAGCATAGCCCAGGCCTTGGGCAACGCCGCCGTAGATCTGGCCCCGAACCGTTTCGGGATTAATGGCCCGGCCCACATCATGGGCGGCTGTAATCTTGAGGACGCGAGTGTAGCCCGTTTCCATGTCCACTTCCACTTCCGCCACCTGGCAGCCGTAGACATAGGTAAAATATGCGTCCCCCTGGCCATGGCGGTCATCCCAGGATACCCGGGGAGCTTTGTACCAGCCCAGCTGGGTCAGAAGCTCGCCTTTAGCGCAGGCGGCGTTTACTGCCTCTTCAAAGCTAATACTGCGGCTGGGATCAGCTTTAACCCAAATCCGGTCCCCGCCCCAAGCCAGCTCTTCGGCGGCAGCCCTGAGTTTTTCCAGCGCTGCCCCCAACAAGGTCTCCCGCACTTTGGCGGCGGCCAGGCGCACGGCATTGCCGCCCATGAGGGTGCTGCGGGAGGCTACCGTCGGTCCCCCATCGGGGATGAGGGCGGTGTCTGTTTCCATGAACCGCACCCGCTCAAGGCTGATGCCCAGCTCTTCGGCAGCTATCTGGGAGAAGATAGTCTGCAGGCCCTGACCATTTTCGGCCAGGCCGGAATATACATAGACGCTGCCGTCGTACTGGACGGAAACCATGGCCCCGGTGGCATCAACGCCCTCTGCCCCCAGGCTGCAGCCCCGGAAACTGCAAGCCAGGCCAATGCCTTTGCGGAAACGGCCGCTTTGGGCGGCATATTGCCGGCGCTTGGCCAGATAATCGGATTTTTCCACCGCTTTGTCCAGGACTTCCATGAGGCTCACCTGATGGTTATCCAACTTTTGGCCGGTGGCGGTCACAGAACCCTGGCGGAAGCCATTGAGCCGGCGCAGCTCCAGTGGCTCCATTCCCAGTTCTTCCGCCAGTTCGTCCAACAGCGACTCCTGGGCAAAGATTATCTGGGGAGAGCCAAATCCCCGGAAGGCGCCGGTATAGCAATTGTTTGTATACACCCCATAAATATTGGTACGCACATGAGGCACTACATAGGGGCCGGTGGCCTGCACCACAGAGCGCCAGGTGACAAAGGGCGTCTGGGAAGCATAGGCCCCAGCATCGGCAATAATCTTAATTTCCATCGCCATGAGCTTGCCTTCCCGCGTGGCGCCTACCTTGTACCTGAGCTTGTAGGGATGGCGCTTGTACCCTTCCCGGATTGATTCCTCCCGGGTGTTGACCATTTGTACGGGTTTGCCGGTCTTAAGGGCAAGTAAAGCTGCCCGGGCGCAGAGGGCGGACATGATTTCATCCTTGCCGCCAAAGGACCCGCCCATGAAAGACTGAATTACCCGGATTTCGTTGAGCTTGAGCCCCAGAATCCTGGACAGGGCCTTGCGGCAGGAAAAGGGATTCTGAATAGAACCGTAGACCGTAACTCCCCGGTGGCCGGCTTGGGGCACAGCTACAGCCACTTCCGGCTCAATGTAGGCATGCTCAACCAGCTGGGTTTCGTACTCCCGCTCCAGGATGATATCAGAGCGGGCAAACCCTTCTTCCACTTCGCCCTTCTCCAGCACATGGTGGGCGGCGATGTTGCCGGGAGAGTCGGCATGGAGTAAAGGCGCGCCTTCCGCCATGGCCTGAGCTGGGTCGAAGATGCCGGCCAGCTCTTGATACTGCACCCGGATGAGGTCCAGGGCCTGCTGGGCTAAGGCGGGAGTAGCCGCAGCCACAAGGGCGACGCCGTCACCATGATAGCGCACCACCTCTTTGGCCAAAACCTGTTGGTTCGGGATGACGGTGCCGAAAGTATGGAGGCCGGGAATGTCGGCGGCGGTAAGGACGGCTTCCACTCCGGGCAGTGCCAGGGCCCGGGCAGTGTCAATGTTGAGGATGCGGGCGTAGGGGAAAGGAGTGCGCAGCACTTTGCCATAGAGCATGCCTTCAAACCTTAAGTCTGCGCCGTAACGGCTTTCCCCCAGCACCTTGCCTAGGGCATCCACCCGCCGCACGGGTCTGTTTACTGTATGCATGTTTATTCCCCCCTTTAGGATAAGAATGCCGGGCCTGCGGCCCGGCGTATTGGATGACGGCCGCGTATAAGCATCAGCAGTACTAGATAGAAGTACCACCAGAGGTCCGTCAATTCTGCCTAAAAACTAGGTGGAGCAATGGCAGAGACAAAAATCAGTTCTTCTCTGCCGATATTAGAGATTTTATGGGGAATGGAGGCGTAGTAGTAAATGCAATCCCCTTCGCTAAGTACATAGCGCTCGGAACCAACCTGAATTTCCATTTGTCCCGCCAGCACCAGTGTTGCCTCTTCGCCGGAATGGGACAGGGGCTCCTCACAGGTTATGCCCCCGGGCTCCAGGCGCCCCTGGATGATTTCCATTTCCCGGTTGAGGCTGGGGCTCAAGAGTTCAAAGGTCAGCTGATAACCGGGAAAAGAAATTATCTTGCGCTGATCTTTGCGGACCACCGGGTTGTGGCCTTGAGAATCCAGCAAAAAGTAAAAGATAGGCACTTCCAGGGCCCTGGCAATATCCCGCAAGGAAGTAATAGAGGGCTCGGCTAGATCACGCTCGACCTGGCTGAGGAAGGACGGCGTTTTATCAACTGCCTTGGCTAAACTTTTAAGGCTTAAGCCTCGTTCTTTCCGCTTCTGCCTGATTCTGCTTCCCATGTTGCCCCCGCTCATTTTTTACCCCTCCCCTAAAGCTTGAGCCAGCTGCTCAATGTCCGGAGCTACCCGCAAAGGCTCGCCGGCGGCCTTGAGGGCATTGGCAATATCCTTTAAGCCATTGCCGGTGGAAATTACAGCCACTTCACTGTCCGATTCCACCAGGCCCTCTTTCACTGCCCGGGCCAGCCCCGCCAGGCCTGCGGCTGAAGCCGGTTCGGCAAAGACGCCGCAGGTGCGACCCATTAGCCTCATAGCTGCCAAAATCTCTTCGTCTTCGACGGCCACCATGACCCCCTGGGAATGCCGGACCTGACACATGGCCTTGGCAGGGTTGCGAGGCACCCCGACGGCAATGCTGTCAGCCAGGGTGTTTTCCTCTGCGGGAATCAGCTCGCTGCCGCTGCAGTAGGAATGGAAGATTGGCGCGCAGCCTGACGCCTGCACCCCCAGCAGGCGGGGCACCTTGTCAATAAAGCCCAACTCTTTCAGATCCTGAAGGCCCTTGCCTGCACCGGCAATGGTGCAGCCATCGCCCACTGAAAGGACCAGCCAGTCCGGCATCTGCCAGTGCAGCTGTTCCGCCAGTTCCAGGACCACTGTTTTTTTGCCCTCCACCAAGTAGGGGTTGATGGCGGCGTTGCGGTTATACCAGCCCCAGCGCTCAATGGCGGCAGCGGACAGCTCAAAGGCATCCCGGTAGGAGCCCTGGACGGAAATGACCTTGGCCCCGTAGATCAGGAGCTGGGCCACCTTGCCCTGGGGCGCCCGGGCGGGCACAAAGATTACCGACTGCATGCTGCCGCCCAAAGCGGCCACATTGCCGGCCAAAGAAGAGGCGGCATTGCCGGTGGAAGAACAGGCCACAATCTTGGCGCCTGCCTCCGCCGCCTTGACCACTGCCACTGCGGACGCCCGGTCTTTAAGAGAGCCGGTGGGATTGAGGCCGTCGTCCTTGACCCATACTGTCCCTTTGAGCCCCAGGGCCCGGGCCAGAGCCGCACTCTTGTACAAGGGAGTCCAGCCCGTGCGCAGGGGAGAACGCCTGCTGAAAGGGCCCACAGGCAGCAGCGGCAGGTATCTCCACATGCTGTAATCGCTGTTATCGGCAAGTGCATCTCTGTCCCATTCCTGCCTAAGCAGAGGGTAATCATAGCGCACCTCCAGGAGGCCGCCGCAGGAACAGAGATAGCGGTCGGGTTCAGGGGAATATTGATTGCCGCATTTTATGCATTCAAGGTCAATAACATAGCGCATAAGTTTTCATCCCTTCCCAGTATTAAATCTTTTCCAAGAGGCCGGTGCGCTTATTGAAATCCATCACCAGGCGGTCAATTTCGGCAGCTTGCTTTTGGATGCCGCCCCAATAAGATTCATGGTCATACCACTGGGCATTGAGTGCATCGATGTCTTTGCCCTGCTGCTCAATCCAGGTATAGTATTTCAGGTTGTGAATGCGCTTGCGCTGGAGGTATGACAGCTCCAGCAAATTATCGACACCCTGGCCCAAAAGGCTGTGGCGGTAGTCGACAGCTGCCTGGACCGGATTATAGGGGCTTTGCTCAGATAATTCGGCCAGGCGGGAACCGTACATTTCCATTGAGTCGGTAAATACTGTCATTACCACATCTCTGCCGGTGAGCTCGTAATAACGGGCAAATTTAATCGACCCCAGCAGGTTGGCGATGCTGGAAATGCCCAGCAGAGGCAGTTTTTCAATGAACTCAGGGCTGACACCTATATCATGCAAATACTTTTGGCCCGCCGGTTCGTTGAACAGGCGCATGACGGCAAGGGAATCGTTGTCATCAATGGCAATTACCATGTCGGTGTTGCGCACATTGTGAATCCAAGGCACATGTTTGTCGCCAATCCCCTCAATACGGTGGGCGCCATATCCATTGTTCAGGAGGGTGGGGCATTGCAGGGCCTCGGCTGCGGTGATTTTTGCATGGGGGTAAACCTGTTTGAGGCGATCGCCGCTGGCAATGGTCCCGCCGGAACCGGTAGTGACCACCAGGCCGGCAAAATTATCCCTGCTGCCCATGGCCTGGGCCAGCACCTCCAGCATTGCGCTGCCGGTGACCTCATAATGCCACAGGTAGTTGCCCTCCTCATCAAACTGGTTGAAAATCACGATATTATCTCTGGTCGCTCTCAATTCCCAGCATTTATCGAATATTTCCTTGACATTGCTTTCACTGCCGGGAGTGGGGATGATCTCTCCGGCAATCTGGGCCAGCCAGTCAAAACGCTCTCTGCTCATGCCCTCAGGGAGAATGGCAATGGATTCGCAGGCCAGAAGCTGGGCCTCATAAGCGCCGCCCCGGCAATAATTGCCGGTGGAGGGCCAGACGGCCTTCTGGCTGGTGGGATCAAACTGGCCGGTGACCAGCCGGGGAATCAGGCAACCGTAGGCCGCCCCTACCTTATGGGCGCCGGTGGGAAACCATTTGCCTACCAAGGCGATGATTCTGGCCTCCACCCCCGTCAGCTCGGGAGGAAGTTCAATGGCGTTGACCGGTCCGTAAGCGCCGCCGAATTTTGTGGGTTCATTCTTCCAGGTAATGCGGAACAAATTCCAGGAGTTTACATCCCAGAGTTCAATGTTGCGCAATTTTTCTTTGATGCTGGCGGGAATGTGTTCGGGATTCTTCTGCCAGGCCATGGGGGGAATGATGATGTTTTTTTCTCTGGCCCTGTCTATTGTCCGAGCCAGCTGCATTTCATTTATTTCTAGATTAATCAAAGTACAGCCTCCTTTAATTTAATAACCTTTTAATTTTCTCCAATAATTTTATACTGCTTAATTGTTTCTATGCAATTATTAATTTCTCCTGCATGCGGGCAAATTATTTTTCTACTGCCCTATTCCTTTCTCTCGGGGAAAAAATAGCTTATACTGTATGCAAATCAGTTGAGGAGAGAAAAGTCATGAAAAATCTTTGGTCAGCCGTTTCCCAGTCCCTTAAGTCCGGGGAGCCGGTCCTGCTGGCAACGGAGGTGGCAGGAGACTATCCCGGCCGCTCCGGTCTCTACGACAAAGAGGGCAATTTCCTAACCGGAGAAGATATCGGTCAAAGAGACAATGCCGGCCTGATCGCTATTGGTTCCGCCACCCTTTTTCAGCAATGGCTGTGGCCCCGTCCGGGCCTGGTCATCTTTGGCGGCGGCCATGTGGCTGTGCCCGTAGCCAAAATTGGCGCCCTGCTGGGTTTTGAAGTGACTGTCTGCGACGACCGCAAGGAATTCGCCAATAGCCTGCGCTTTCCCCAGGCCAAAGTCCTGACAATGGGCTATGATCAGGCCTTTGACAATTTGCGCCTCAACTCCCGCCACTACATAGTCATCGTCACCCGGGGCCATATCCATGACCGCACTTGCCTGGTCAGAGCCCTGGACACGGGCGCCGCCTATATCGGCGTCATCGGCAGCCCCAAAAAGGCGGCGGAAATGAGGGACTGGCTCCGGGAGCAAGGTTTCCCCCTGAGCCAGGTGCAGCGGGTATTTTCCCCCATCGGCCTGGACATCAATGCCAGGACTCCCGAAGAAATCGCCGTCAGCATCATGGGGGAAATCATCCGGGAAAAGAGCAGCCGCCCGGCCCCCGCCAATATTGAAAAAATCGCCGGGGCCCTGGCGGCAAAGGCAAACCGAAAATCCTGGAGCCTAATCACCATAGTTTCAGCCCAAGGTTCCACCCCCCAGGGCGCCGGCGCCAGAATGCTGGTCAAAGCTGATGGCCAAACGGTGGGCACTGTAGGCGGCGGGCTGGCAGAAAAAATGGCCCTGGATGCGGCCCTGCAGGTCATGGACACCCAGGTCCCCCGCTTGCTTGAATATAAGCTGGACAACACTGTGGCCGCTCAAGAGGGCATGGTCTGCGGGGGCAAGATGACTTTATTTATCCAGCCCATACAATAAAAAAAAGGCCCTTAAGGCCTTATCTGAACTTAAACAAGACTTTATTGATTGCTTCGAGCAGAACGGGGAAGACGGCAGGGAAGGTCAGCAGAAAAATGAGGCCGTTGATGCCAATGCCCACCAAGCCGCCCCAGAGTTTTTGCGGCTGCTTTTTTTTCTTGGATAAAAGAACTGAGATGCTGAAAATTATAAATCCCACCAGAAAAAAACCGCTTACGGCAGCCAAGACTGCCATGATCGCGTATTTGATCAACTGCGCATTCATAGTATCATCCTCCTGGAAAGCAGAAATGAGAATTGGACAACCTTTAAACATTACTATACCATATTTCCCTAGAAAGATTCCATAGGTAATAATGATGGGATAGCGTCAAGTCATTGTAGGTTTTTAAAGAGAACCTCTTTTTGTTCTAGACTGCAGTAATACTATTTAAACCTTTTAACGCCTTTCTTGTTAATTTGCTGCCACTGCTATAAATGGGAGCATTGTTCAAGTTTTCTTTACCCAAATGGCGTTTGCCTTAAGCGCTTAAACTCATCAAACGGGGAAAACTGCCTTTCCCTTGCGGATTTACCAGCCGAAAAAGAATATATCGGAAAGCAGCCCACCTGCTGCTCTGGTACAATACTTAAAAGACTTTCCGCAAATTAAGGAAATTACTTTGCACCTGGACAACGACAAGCCGGACGGCTGGCGGCAGAGACCCTTCTTTCTTCCTCATACATCGTCTCCGATGAGCATTTAAGAATTTTATTGAGATTGTAGCGCTCACAGGAGTTTGAAAGATTGTAACCAAACCGGTTGAATCAATAGCAAGAAAGGGGTATAATATGATTAGAATATTACTACAAGGAGTTGATACCATGCAGATTAAACCGTCCGCAAGTATAAGGCAGAACTATAATGAAATTGCGGCTTTGTGCAAAACCTCCGGGGAGCCTGTGTATCTTACTAAAAACGGCGAAGGCGATCTCGTGGTCATGGATTTAGATACATTTACCCGTCGAGAAAAAATGCTTAAGCTACGCGAGGAACTGTTAGCTGTTGAGGAAGATCGAATGGCTGGTCGCACCGGAGTAACACCGGATGAACTGGACAGCTATTTAGAAAGCATTATTGATGAGGTGGAACATGGAAAAGAAGCCTCAATATAAGGTGATTGTTTCCGACCGTGCCCGTCAGATGCTGGCGGGTCATGTTTGTTTTCTGGCTCAGGAAAGCCTCACTGCTGCCCGCAGGACAAAGAATGAATTAATGGATGCCGTTCGTTCCCTTTCCACCATGCCGGAGCGATTTCCATTTCTCAACACAGAATTTATACCGCTAAATAAGTATCACAAGATGTTCGTTGAGAAATGGTATTTGATTCTGTATCAGATTAAGGATCAGACAGTGTATGTTGATTATATCGTGGATTGCAGACAGGATTATGGGTGGTTAATCAGATAATATCATTATTATTTAGGGGTAAAAGTACAGATGATAAATTTATTACTTTACAATTTACGTTGGAACATCCAGTTGCAACTGTATTTTTTGTAGCTTTTAATGTTGAGAAACAAGGTGGCTTAGTCGATCTAATAATACATTCCCAGTTGCTTTATATACAGCCAGGTAAGCCGAAAGATCGCGTGTCAAATACAATGAACTCTCCAAGATTGATGGTTGAGATTCCATCTACGCATTTTTTGAACGATTGACAGTTAACTTTTGAACGTGTGATGACAAAACACTTTAGAAAAATGGGAATGAGTAAAAAAGGTGCATAGTGCCGCAAAGGGGGCGGCTCCCAAAAAGCACATACAGCAGGCAATCCCCATCCGCACCATCTGGCCGGATAGGGATTTTCGTGTTCCAAGCTAAAAGTTGTTATCGCTCAATTCAACTTGGTGCTTATCTTCGGGCTTAACTTGGTGCTTTTCTAGCGCTACAATGATGTCGAATAACGCTGAAAGCGTAAATTCGAAAAACACGCCGGAATCGTTCGCTTTCCCGCACCCACAATCGCCTGAAGAGTGTTATTTCATCACCTTAGCCAACAATGCTGCGTAGCTATCCACCACATCATAGACCACTGAATTGGTACTGATGGCCTTAAAGTGCTGCCGTGCGCAGTGAATTTTTGCATCCTCAATATGGCGGAGCTGCATGGTGGACATGGAGCCTTTTGTTTCGGCGACAAAGTAGATATGCTTCACCTTGCCCTCATTAAAGGCAATTGCCCAGTCTGGATTGTACTTGCCAACCGGCGTACTGATGTAAAAACCATTTGGCAGCTTGACATAAACCGCCACCTCGGCGCTGGTATCCACGCTTTCGGCAAAGGATCTTTCAGTTTCAGAATCATAGAGTATATGGTCATACAAATGCTTTTTTGCTGCCATTGCGTTGACACCAAGCTGCCCCTTTAGTGTTGGCTCAGTGAAAATCGCAGTATTATAAACCGCGTCCAGCTTATTGTAGGTAATGTGCTGAATGATGGTAGTAGCTTTCTGCTCGTTAATGATTTTAGCTGCCTTGATAATAAACTCTTCGGGATTGCCGGCAAACTGGTCAAAAACATACTTATCAATCCCGCCCAGGATACCGACAACAGCTCTTCTTGTAAGGCCCGTTTCGGCCACTATTTTGCCGATGAGATCAAATTTCACCGCAGCATTCGTTGCGAATACTGCATTGTAAACTACGTTTTTCTCCCTGTAAAATGCTTCCCCCTGCTCCAATTGTTCCCTGGACTGAATATCCTTGAGAGTACCGGTTTCAACCGTAACGAAGATCTGGGAAATACGAAGTCCCTTATTCAGGGCCGCTATAGCTCTTGTAATCAGCTCATCTTCATCGAATTCCACCGTATATACGGATTTGGCATTTATCTTTCCCCACAGCCTCTGGAATTCCGGCAAGCCCAGCTTGGATTGGTCCAACTTCAACTCAACATTATTCATCCGTGCGTTCTCCGGCTGCATGGCGCGGCTGTCATAGATGGAATCAAGAATTGCTATTACCGAATCCTTGCAGTCGGCGGCTTCCGAGGCTATCTCGATGCTGCCTTTCTTCTTGTCCTCATAATACTTGTCGGTGAGAACACCTTTCCTTACATACCCGCTGGTGATAAGTCCCTCATAAATGCTCTGGGCAAGGTCGATATCAACTACCTGCTCAACGCCTTGGCTGTCTTTAATGACCTTATCCTTAAACAACTCCACCGTTACCCTGCATGGCCTATCAGCCACAGCCTCGGCAAGCTCTGTTTGCAGCCCCTTGGCAAAGCTGTCATAGCTTTCATTGGCGACAACGGTGAGCACGTTGACATTATGGACATCTTCTCCCAGCAGGTTGGTATCCATACGCTGACCATTCTGATTGACAGACAAGCGCAAGCCCCGGCCAACCTCCTGCCGTTTGCGGACGTCGCTGCCGCTTTGCTTCAACGTGCAGATTTGAAACACATTGGGATTATCCCAGCCTTCCCGAAGGGCAGAGTGGGAAAAGATAAACCGCACCGGCTCCCGGCGGTCCAAGAGACGCTCCTTATCCTTCATGATCAGATTGTAGGCGTCTGTATCGTCGGATGTGCGTTCCTTTCTATCCCCCAGCTTGCTGTCCACTATGCGGCGGCTCTTTTTATCTATGGAAAAATATCCGGCATGGGTTTCCCCGGCGCTGATGCCCTCAAGATATTTCAGATACCCCTGGTCATCGCCAAATTCAAGTTGCAGATTGTCGATAATCTGCTGGTACTCTTCCTCGAAGATGTCGGCATAAAGGCCATTAAGGACTTGCCCGCTGGCATCGTATTGCTTGTACTTCGCCACCTCATCAATAAAGAACAGGGACAACACTTTGATGCCCTTGTAGAACAAGCGCCGCTCCTGCTCAATATGGGAGAGGATGGTCTCCCGAATCTGAATCCGGCGCAGCTGATCATCACTGACCGCCCCGATAACGTCCCCTGCATACAGCTTAGTGCCATTGATAAATTCCACCGAGCTGTCCCGGCCGTCGATGCGCAGCACTGTATATCCGTTCTTATATGCAGCCAATTCACCGGAATTGGGAAAGAGATTATACCCCTCACCCACAGTGCGCCGAGCCTTGCCAACGCCCCCTGCCCGCTTAACATCAAATTCAATTGTGGCGGTGGGGTTGCCCTTGGAAAGATTGATGCTCTCTAAGTACACATACCCTTCCGTCGCCGTGCTGCCAGAAACGGAAATACCCTTGACGGCGATTCTTTTGACCAGCTTTTTATTGTAGGCCTCCATGGCGTCAAGGCGGTAAATCATATTGTAAACGCTGTCCTGCTTGTGGGTCGCCGAATATCTCAGGGTAAAGAGCGGATTGAACTCTTTCAAGCGCTCCTTAGTGGCCGCCCCTTCCACCGACTGGGGCTCATCGATAATCATTATAGGGTTTGTTTTAGCGATGATGTCAATGGGCTTGCGGCTCCGAAACTCATCTAATTTCATGTAGATACGCCGTGCATCCTTGCCTCGGGCGTTAAAAGCCTGGGAGTTGATAATCATGACATTGATGGCGCTATCGGAGGCAAAGCGGTCGATCTCGGTAAGCTGGGCAGAATTATAGATGAAATACCTTATTTTCTTGCCATATTCCTCAACAAAATGATCCTCGGTTATCTGAAAGGACTTGTAGACCCCTTCCCGGATGGCGACACTGGGCACGACGACAATGTACTTACTCCAGCCGTAGCGCTTGCTCAGCTCGTACATGGTCTTTATATAAGTGTAGGTCTTGCCGACGCCGGTCTCCATTTCCACGGTCAGGTTGTAACGCCCCTCCAATTGTTTGGATGGCTCAATCTGATTGCTGCGCTGAATCTTATTGATATTTTCCAGGATAACCCCATCATTCAATTCAGGCATTAAGGGAGAGTTGCCAAAACCGATGAAGCGTTCTGCTTCATCGATGGTAATCTGTTCTTTTTTTACATACCCCTTATCCATCATATAGCTGGGCTTAAGGTAAGGCTGTCCGGCAAATACATCGCACACGGCCTTGGCCGCATCTGCCTGGAATTTCTGATGCTTGAATTGCAGTTTCATTGGTCCTTGCCCCCTCCCTGATGTGCTCCAGCAGCTCATCAAAGTAATCACGGCCAAAGGGCTTTCCATTCTTCAGCAAATCGTCATTTAAGACAAAGCCCTTTTGGATATACTCATGCAGTGTCTTCGTTGCCCACTGGCGAAAACGGGTCGCCTTTTTGGAATTGACCCGGTAGCCCACGGCGATAATCATATCCAGATTGTAGAACTCTAGTAAGCGTGTTACTTTTCGGCTGCCCTCGGTTTGAACCTGTGCAAATTTTGCACAGGTTGACTGCCTATCAAGTTCCTCGTCATTATAGATATTTGAAATGTGCTTTGTAATAACACTGCGGTCTGTTTCTAACAGCTCAGCAATAGCCTTTTGCGTCATCCAAAAATCTTCATCCTCAAAGCGCACCGAAACGGCCACATTACCGTCATCGGTGGCATAAAGGATGATTCTATCTTCCTGCTTCATCTCATATCACCCGCACGCTGGTATTGGGCGCCAGAAGTTTAAAGATCTCCTCTACATTGATTTTCGCCGGACTGTTGGCAAAGCTCAAATCCCGGAACACTGCACGGGTAGCCAGCCCTTCCCGTTCAGGACTTCCGCAGCGACGGGCGATTTCTTTAACCACATCATTGCTGATATCCTTGTCAAAGCAGGCGATAAGGTCACCATCATTGTAGGTGTGGACGGTGAATCCGGAAATCTGTTCGCGGGTATGAGGAAACGACAAGGGCAAGCCCCAATCCAGCAGACAGGCATAGAGCAGGTCCATGTCACTGCGGTCTTCCTTGATATTGTCCTCCAGAGCAGAAAGCATGTCCTGGCTATATTCCCCGGCGGAATAAAATACATCCCGCATGTTGGTGGAATCCAGCTTGAGGACCCGGAAGCCGATGTCCAAGTCCTGGCCCAGCATCCCTGCCTCGGCCTTAATCTTTTCCCCTGCCCTGCGGATGCGCTCCTTGCCAATTTCGCAGATGTTGGCGTAGCCAGCTTTAGCCGCTTTTGTACCAGGTGGGCACTCTTCGGGTACTTGCACCATAATAAATTTACGCTTACCGCCTTTGTCAGCATTATAACGCATTATAGCATGAGCGGTAGAAGCCGACCCAGAAAAAAAGTCCAAAATTATGCTATCCTCCCCGGTATTCGCAAGTGTCAGCAATCGTAATAACAGGCGGACAGGCTTAGGCCCGTCAAACAAACCTTGCCCGTTAAAAATTGATACAACTTCTTGCGCCCCTTCTTGACTATGGCCCACTTCTTTGTGAAATAAAATTGAAGTAGGGGTCATCCCCTCTTTACGCAAATCCGTTAAAAACCTTTTTATTCTCGGGGTATTATTTCCGTCAGGGCCAAACCATATTCTGTTATCGTGGAGTCTATCGAAAAATGCTTTTTTCGATAGACTCCAGCAGCGACCTGCTGGAGGCTCTATTACACGCCCAGAGGGCGTTGTAATGGGATAATCATTTTCAGCAGTATAGGTTTTAACAGAAATATCACTCGACATCCAAACGCCACGTGGGTCGCTATCGGGATTTGAATAACGTGCATTTGCTTTCTCTGTTCTTTCTAGACGTCCTATAGCAAATGAACCAATCGCTTTCGCGTAAATTAAGACATAATCATGACTGCAAGAAACAAATTTGGCATCATTCTTTGGAGAAAAGGCACGCTGCCAGATAAGTTGGGATACAAAATTGCTTTCTCCGAACACTTCATCACAAATCTTGCGTAGTTGCGCTACTTCATTATCATCGATACTGATAAAAATAACCCCGTCTTCCCGCAGTAGATTTCTTGCCAGCACTAGCCGGGGATACATCATACTGCACCAATCTGAATGAAACCTCCCGTTACTTTCAGTGTTGCGGAACAAGCGGTCACCATCCTCGTCGTATACGCCCGCTTCCTCATCGTATTCGTCCTTGTCTTGCATGAAATTATCACGGTAAACAAAATCGTTGCCGGTGTTATAGGGGGGGTCAATATAGATCATCTTGACCTTACCCAGATAGCTCTCCTGCAGGAGCTTTAGCACATCGAGGTTATCGCCCTCGATATAAAGGTTTTCTGTGGTATCCCAGTTCTTACTCTCCTCTTTACAAGGAAGCAGGGTCTTGCGGATAGGCCTGCCCGCCTCGGCAATAGCAGCCCCTTTCCCAACCCAAGTAAACTCATAGGCCTCGTCACCGTGCACTTCATCCCCCAGCAAGGAGCGCAGTAGGTCGAAATTGACTTTTCCTTCAATCACAATACCGGGGAACAGTTGGGATATTTTCTTGATATTCTTATCGATAATATCAGTCGATTCAAAGCGCATTTTATCCATGATCATTTGTCCTCCCTTAAATAATCTGGATGTTTCTTAAGATAGTTTGAGACCCAGGGTTGTAGGGTGTACGAGAATGATGCCATTCCTACGCTGATATTTGGCCGAAAAACAACCAACATACTTTCTAGCTTGCATACGGAAGCATCATTTGCCTCGAAAATAGCACTGTCATTTTCAAAGATCTTCTTGACTATTTCTCTTTCCCTGCGGGTCAAGTTCTCTAGTGAGATTTCTTTGGCTCTAAGCTTTTTTTTGGTTTCTCTCTCTTTTGCGATCTTGTCAGAAACCCTTACTATTAAATCAACAATAAGTATTGAAATCGATATGAGAAATATTGATGTAATCCATTCCCCATACAACTTCTTCACATCTAGCAATCTAATATAATCCAGCCAATCGTCTGTCAAAAAAGTAATAATTCCGGATGGAATGATTAGATACTTAGCGAAACTCTTCGCGCCACTTATCACAAGCATTATTTTTTCACTCACATTACCCCCCCCCAATTCTTTCCTAAGCCGCTTCAACTCACTGTTGAGTGCAACTTGAATATTGAATTGCTTTTCCCGGCGTACCTTGTTCTCTAAAGCTGCAATCTCCCTTTGCAGCTTCTGCCGCTGCTCATCCCGGGCCACCGCCTCTTTAAAATCGCCGGGCTGGTCCTGCAGCCTCTCTCCGGCAATCTGCCGAATAAAGCCCTCATACACCGCATCCATATTGAGCCCTTCTACTTAAGCGATAGCTTGTCCACGGGTTGCCACTCTGTATGGTAGTATGTGCCGGGCTTATATTTTCCTGTCCTGCCCTGCTCCTTATAGCCGACCCAGGCCTGTGCCCTTTCCTGATGGACCAGGAGAAAGAGAATGTGGTAGGGGATTTCCTTATCAATTAGCTGAAGCACCCGTTTATCCAGGCTGGGCTGGTTGAGGCGGATTTCTACAACCTCAATCTCCGTTACTGTTTGGCCGACAGCAATGTTAACCGTGCTGGGGGCTATTTTGTTCCGCCAGTATATCATGCTGATCTGTTCCACAAACACCCGTCTTAGCTCCGGGGTTATTGATATGTTATCGTAGAACTTCTGCTTGGGTATTCGACGATTGAATATTGTACTCTTCGGCAACGCAAGCATGCAATCCCCCCTCCCCCTGGGTCAGCGTACTACCAGGAAACAGATTAGCTCGAAATCATCCAGCCCGGTGATAGTGGTAGTGAGGGCGGAAGTGCCGCCACTCCTAAACAGGCTGTCAATGTCCCTTTCATCCTTTACGTGAATGATGGAGTTAATTGCAGCGCTGAGCAATCCAGATAACCTGTCCATGTTTTTGCCGTCATTTGTTTCCTGATTGAAGGCCCGGCACAAATCTGCCCGGGGTGAATGCATTCCCTTGCAGAGGTACCGCATCCGGTCCAGCATTTCCTTGGGCGAAAGGTGGTCGCATACGATTCCGCCATCGTCGGCGATATACACCATATAGAAGGGATGTAGGCGGTTCTGATTGTCGATATTAACGCCGCTATTGATGTTTTTCAACACGTAGATGACGCCAGGGGGAGCATCCTCCCGGGCTGCAACAACCGCATGGAGCCCCAGGGGGATCTTGTCCAAGTCCCCGTTATTCTTTATATAATCCAGCAAGTCAAGCGAAACTCATTGAGCCCTAAATCCATTATAGATATACCTGATGACATTTCTTCGATATCCACGACTTCCTCTTGTAAGCGCTTGAGCTGCTCTTTGCGATATTCCAGGTCGCCTTTCTCTTCGGCATTGATGAGATTATCATCGCCGGTGGAGGTCATGACGGATATCTTCATGCGGGTCTCGACACGGTTTTTCAGATTGATGTATTCATCTGACGTCAAGTCCGGCCAGAAATTCACAAGCTGAATTCTGGCGTTTTTGCTGCCGATTCGATCAATTCGGCCGAACCTCTGGATTATGCGGACAGGGTTCCAGTGGATATCGTAGTTAACAAGGTAGTCACAGTCCTGCAAGTTCTGCCCTTCGGATATGCAATCAGTGGCGATCAGGATATCTATGTTGGCATTGGAGTCTGGCATGTCATTTCGATGTCAGCATCTCCACCAGCCTCAAATTCATCAATTTCGGCGATAGTATCGTCTATCAACTTTTTTATCCGCTGGAGAGTATGGCTGAAGGAATAGACGGAGCTTTCTAGCCGCTTGAGCAGGTTAATGCTCATCAAACGGCGTATGCCCATCTCCCGCCCGGCACGGTTGATATTGACATCGGGGTCGACATATTTTTCCCGTCTGCTCTCAAAAACAAAATCCGTTGGAATGTAAATTGCATGGTTCAGCCTCATAATCTCGTCATATATCTCATTATAGTTGATGGCATCACTCAAGTCGGTCAGGTTGGGCCGCAGAGGTACTGGCTTCATCCTTTCGGGGAAAGAGCCGATTTCTGCCATGTTGTAGTACTTTTCAATATGCTTGCGGGAACGGGCAATGGTCACACTGTCCAGGACTTCAAAGAAGTCAAAGGTCAACATCTTTAGTAGTGTCGCCGTCTTTCGTTTTTCTGGTTCTAACTCACTCCAGCTATTAAACGCCCTTTGCGCATCACGGAAGATTTCATCGATGGACTTCCTTGTATTCAGCTTTTCATTGATAATACTTGCTTCACCCTCATAGGCTAGGGCAAGATCTAGAGGTATAGCATAGTCAAAATCTATGTCGTGTGACAACCGGGGCAGATTAAATATCGTCAGGTTTATCGCTGTCCCCCCTTTAAGAGCGAGAGAGCCTTTCAGCAAGGGATCTCTGTTCAGCTGCTGGAGCACGTTTATAAGCCGTAGCATCTTTTCCAGACCGTTAGTTATAAAGCCTAATTCCTTAGCTTGAGCGGAAAGAGCCTTCTGGGAATACCTATATAAACTCATGCGGATCACTTCCTTGTCCCAAAGGATAAAGCAAATCTTCCGGAACATACAGTTGCCACCTTTTACAAAACACCGGGTCATAGAGTTTTACGGCATGATGAAGGTAGCGCACACTGCCACCCACTTTGGAAGCGCAGTAATCAAAGAAGTCTTGGCTCAGCCTCATACTCCCCTTAAAATGTTCTAATATATACCCAGCCTTTTGGTACAAAACTCTCTTTCCGTACCGATCCAGGTATTGCCGCAGCTTTTCTTCGTCCACCGGTGGGATCACCGACAGGCACTCCAATAGCTCTTCTATCCCGCCGCCTATATTTTCGAACCAGTCTATACTGTCTATTATGGTCCGCTCAAGATCAGTAACAGTAACACCATCAGGAAAAGTGACTATGCCCTGTTCCATCCGGGAATCTATATAGCGATATTTGAGACCTCCATAAGTAAAGCAATTAAATTTTGTCGGGGAAGAAACATAGAATTCAAAAAGAAACTGATTAGAGAATCCATAGTAAGAAAAAGCCGAATGGTAAGAGACATAGGACCCCGGAGCGATATTGCTAGCTATTACATATTCATTGGCCACAGGAGAACCATCAGTTAAATTTATAGTGATGTAAAGATTTCGCCTTACCCTTCTTATTAGACCTTCGACCAGGTACCGTTGGATTATGTTGCTGGCTGTGTTTTCATTCCCGGCAAGACGGCAAACATACTCCCAGGTAAAACAGCCTTTGCGCAGGAAATTCGCATAATATTTCATGATGATCCCCCCTTTTTCTTTTAAATATACCCCAATATCACCTATATAACAATCAAAGATTACTCAATATCTTCAAAATCGTCAACATTGACGTTGCCCTCTATGCACCGCTGAATAGCTTCCTCCATTGTCTTCCCAGCTGCCATCTGCTGAACATAGTCATAGTCACTTACGGTTCCGAAACAACATCTTCAGTTAGTAGTGAATTTAAGAAGCGTAAAATGACCCATCAAAAGGAAGTACTGGAGCAAAAATAATAAATATCTCCCCCCTTTCCGATCAGAGCAGGCAATACATCTTCCTGGAGTACTTCCCAATTAAAATCGCTCCTCACAAATTTGACGGCTTTAAAGGCGCTGGCCTGGTATTTCTTCTTCAGCCGGCTCACATGCAACGTTAGATCGCCAAGAGAGAGGCGTGGCAGACCGCGTGCAAAGAAAACCACATCCCGATCTTTAACAACTCTAGCAATTGAATCATAATCAACCTTCCCCAAGGAAAGACTCTGGCGGATCATGCCCTGCTTTGGTAACAATGACAGCACAAACAGAGCAGCGGTTTATTTTCGATCCTGGCCAGGCTGCACTTTTCTTGCCAAGATGTGATAGCTTCGCATATGCGAAATGCTATTCAAAAATACCATTTCCCGAATCCATCAACAATCCTCCTTCTAAACCCTTTAATTCCAGGGTCCCTTCCTCCGGGGCAGCGCCCACCCACCCGAATCAGCACCTTGGTCTTTACACCGGAGCGAATCACCTTGTTCAGAAGCCTGAGATAACGATTTTCCCGGGCCTCCTCCCCGTATACTTCGCCGCCATTGCGGGAATTGTGGGATTCATCAATAACGACCAGGTCATAGTTACCCCAATTTAGACGGGATAAGTCCAGCCCATTTGAATATCCATGACTCCGGGACAGGTCTGTATGAAAGAGGACATCGTAACGCAGCCGATCGGCGGCAATGGGGTTATTTACATAGTTATCCTTGTAAGTATTCCAGTTGTCTGCCAGCTTCTTAGGGCAAAGCACAAGTACTGATTTGTTTCTGTTCTCGTAGTATTTAATAACCGAGAGAGCGGTAAAGGTCTTGCCTAGCCCCACACTGTCAGCCAAGATGCAGCCGTTGTACTTTTCCAGCTTATTGATAATGGCCAGTGCTGCGTCCTTTTGAAAATCATATAGAAGATGCCAAATCTAACTCTCTTTGAAGCCTGTGGCTTCATTGGGGAGCACATCCTCGGAGATGTCTTCTAGGAACTCGTTGAATATGTTGTAGAGGGCTACGAAATAAAGGAATTCCGCGGAGTTCTCGTTATAAGCAGCGGTAATGCTGTCTATTACCTCTTCAGTCACGTCCTGCAATTTTGTTTTGTCATTCCAGATACTTTCAAACAGCCTTGCATACTCCTGGCTATGTGGTGCTAAGAACTTGTTCACCATGTTATAACTGTTATTGCCCCGTTCACAACCAATATCTACTGTCGTGAAACCGGCCAGCGGCAAATATGTTGTAATCTGTCGATTATCAGAATCTATATTTAGAAAGCCACCCATGTTTTCCTGAGTAGTATTGGATTTAAAAGTAGCCTTTTTTCGAATCCAATCGGCGCATTCCCGGGCAATTGCCTTCTGCGTTAGTTCGTTACGTAGCTTTATTTCAAATTCTGTACCATATAAGCTTCGCTCGCGGTTGAGGCGGGGGATATAAAACTCACGTTTTTCCTTAGGAGCTTTTTCAGTAACAAAAGCTGGCGATGTAAAGATAAAATGCAGCTCGTCTATAGCGTCAAGCTGCTCTTTTAGCACCTGGTAAGCATATATTGAAAAACATGCAGCAGCTATAGACACGCGGCAACCCCTGTCGATTGTTGCCACTAAATCATCTTTGACCACTCTCGTTACATTATCAAATATCTCCATAACCCCGCCCCCTTAATGGTTCCAAGCTACTACTATTCCGGGACCAACGCCATAATGTTGAGAACTCCCATGGCAGGTAACAGAACAAACCTAATCAAACCTCATAAGTATCGTCCTGTCTCGCTGTTAAACCTGTATCCCAATACTTAAAGGAACTGGCTCAGAATCTGGTACCTGTGGTTGCCTTAATATTTGCCAGGTATAGGTAAATTCTCCGTTGATTATGTGATTCCCTGCATGGCTCGTAGATCAGTAACCACGTCCTCCTTTTTTGCAGCCGAATCAGCCTGATATGCCTGTTAGAAAATTGAAAGGTGGGCAATCGCCCACCGAAAAAAATGGCTTTTTATTTGCTCATTTTTAGACTGATTTAGCATAGTCACTAATCTTAGTATCCTTACAACTCACGATGGCGGTAAAATACCCTTACACGGCAAAAGAAAGATCCTAATGCTGTTTTGATTCTCATATACTCCATACGCAGTGAAAATAGCTCGAGATAATGGAAAAGCGGCTATAGCCTTCCAAATTAAAAGAACAGGAACCAAGTGTTCTACACCGATTCCTGTCCTCCGCCGTCCCCATGCTTCTAACTTTCTATCACAAGAGCATTGACTCGCTCTTCCAGCTGGGCCAATGCTTTTATCTCACAGGCCTCCATTTCCGTCAGTTTCGACAACACAGCAATGACCTGGCTTCTTACTTCGACTACACTATCCTGAGAGTTTTTTATCTTGGATTGCATGACGTAATCCGCTATCAGGCCGTCAAAAAAGAAGTCGGCAAACTTGGCAAACCCACCGGTCTCAAAGGCCATATGCCCAAATGTCCTGACATCAGCCAATTCTGTATTAAACCGGCGCAATAGGACTTGTGCCCTCTGTACCGAGTCTTGAGCATCGTCTATATGGGAGTGCTTGGCCAAATCTGCCAATAGCCCGCCCCCCCAAATGTCCCAGACACCCCAGCTCTTGGCACTGCCCAAACTCTCAAAGGCACTGTCTAAACATTTGATGACGCCCCGCCCTGCAGATACTGCCTCGCGGATTTCCTTGAGCAGGCTTTTACGGGCATTGAGTTTCTCCACGCAGTCCATTAGCTCTTGGGCCTCTTGACTGCCCGAGTCCATGAGCATTTGTTGTTTCTCAAGGTAAAGTCGATCGTACTCATGCTGGCAGTGAATATATTGTTCCCGCTGGGCTGAAAGACGTAATATTTCAGCCGTAACATCATCCAGATCTCTCTGGGCTTGACCAAATTTTAGCTTGGCTGCCAGGGCTTCTTGGCGTTCCTTCTCGAGGCGTTGCTCTAGATTACCAAGAACGGAGTAGAATAGGACGGACAAACTTTTCTTTTCCAGCTTGCTAACATCCATTTTTTCTTTTTCCAGTTTGGACTTAAGCTCCCTCACTTTACTGGTCAAGGCATGCCGCTCTTGATGCAAGTGTTTAAGCATGGAGTCAAGCCTGTGAAGTTGGAAAATACCCTCTTGAGCTTCTACTAGACGCCGGTTAATATTTGCGTACACATCCTCTCCCCCTTCCTACACTTTTCCTGGTAAGGTAGAACCGTCTTATCTTCCTCATGTAATCTCCCCCTGTTTCACAGCAGCCTTTAGGAAGCAGCAGAACCGTCCCCACGCTTCCTTTTGAATGAAACAGCCTACTTGGCACCAAAGGCTCAAGTAAGCCGTTCAATACCTATACCGCTATTCCCCTGACTTCTCCGCATCGGTTCGCAAAACGAGTAAATAAGAGAATGCCTGATGATCTAGCTCGAAAGTGAGACGAAACCCACGCAGAGTTCTGCCCGGCAGGTAATCCTCGCTGTTAGAGCTTAAGAAAGCGTCCGGATTAGTGGGCAGTTTAAATGAAACCGTGTTGCCCCTGGTGCACAAGGTCGACGGAAGCACTTAATCCTTTGCAGTATTTGGGACTGCCATCCATGTTAAGTAAAATGTCTTCAATTTCAAATTGCACTGCGCTGAGGACTGGGCCGCCAAATGTGATGGTCACGTCAGAGCCCAGTTGCATGTAAGGGATTTCCTCCAATTCCTTACCGGAAACCAGAGGTACAAAAGATTGTTCATTTTCTTCCAACACGGGGATGTCTTGATTCCCACTCCTCGCCGTCACATCCAAATTATCTCCTTCATGGTTACAGGCAGTGGCAACCGCATTTAGCAGGAAGAAAAAGATCACAGCCAAGATACCTTTATACCTTTTCTCCATTTCCCGCTGATACCCCCTAGTATTTTTCGCCCCTCCCCTGAAACTAGTTTGGTTAGTTATATTGTATCGTCTTGTTGTAATAGTCTGTAATTATATAATATGTGTACCCGCTGGGAAAGTCAAGAATATTGGCATACTTAGATTTCTTAATCAGGATGTTTTTTCCTTCCTTATTTCTGCAAGAGCATCATTTTTTGGTTGGAAGAAGTAAGAGAGGCATTCAACTGAATTCAACAATAGCCCAGATAGGAAGCAGCAGAACCGTCCCCACGCTTCTTCCCAGCAAGTGGCTGAAGCGGGCAATTGTCTCCCTGCCCTGCTTGCAGTATAATACAGGCGAAGGAGAGGACAGTTAATGAAACTTAAAAGCTTAATTTTTTTACTTATTATTGCTATGCTCGCAGCCTGTTCGCCAAACCAGCCAGGGACTCCTCCCCACCAAGACCCCCCCCCAGTGGAAGATCCCGGCGAAGAACCAGACCCCGAGCCTGAGCCTGAGCCGGATTTTGACTTCGGCCTCTACCAGCCCAATGAACTGGGGGAAATTCCTATTTGGATGTACCACAATATTCGTGAGCCCGAGGCAATCTGGGTCCGCACTCCGGAAAATTTCCGCGCTGACCTGCAGCGCTATTATGAATTGGGTTACCGCTTGGTTTCACTTACCGATGTCATTACAAACAATATTTGCATTCCTGCGGGGACAAGCCCCATGGTCCTTACCTTTGACGACGGCAATGCCAATAACTTTAAACTGATCAAAGTTGAAGATGAGATTGTCGTCGATCCCGACTGCGCTGTGGGCATCATCCTGGACTTTGCCGAGAGCCATCCGGATATGGGCACCGCTGCTACTTTTTTTGTCCACCTGCCTCATCCCTTTTCCCAATCCGATTCCTGGTATTCGGCAGAGCAACGCCAGTGGAAGTTGGAGAAACTGCAGGAATGGGGAATGGAAATCGGCAATCATACGTTGAATCATAAGAATCTAAAAAAAGATATCAAATCGCTGGAGCAGCTCAAGGAGCAACTGGGAAAGCCACAGCAGCTCCTTGAAACCCTGCTCCCCGGGTATAAGCTGAATTCCCTGGCCCTGCCCTTTGGCAGCAGACCAAAGCAAGAATGGACAGAGTATTTGCATCAGGGCGAGTACCAAGGCAGCAGTTACCGGCACGATGTGGTCCTTCTGGTTGGATCGACCCCAGCCAAACCCTTTAACCACGTGGATTATTCACCCCTGGCCATGCCCCGGATCCGGGCCAGCAACTTTCCCGACGGAAACGCCAAGGACTTTTTGGACAAGGCCCTGGCCAGATTGGACAAAACCCGTTATATCAGCGACGGGGACCCGGATATCATTACCGTCCCCGAATCAGCACAGGCTAATCTCAATGCCGACAGCCTGAGTGAAAAGACCCTGAGGACTTACAACCTTGAGGGAACCAAGTAGATAATAGCCCCCGCCCGACGGCAGGGGCTATTTTGAAAATTCTTCTTTGACAAATAGGCGGGTTTGAGGGTACTATCATGGGTGGGAGGGATTGAACATGATTGTGGCTGTTGAACAAATTTGCAAAGAATACAGCGCCCAACCGGTGCTGGAAAATATAGATCTCCAAGTTAAAAGGGGCCAGAAAATCGGCCTGGTGGGAGCTAACGGCAGCGGCAAGACCACCCTGCTCCGCATTGTTGCTGGAGAGCTGGAAGCGGATTCCGGCAGGGTCATGCTTGCCAAGGGCTGCAAAATCGGCTACCAGAGCCAGAAGCTTGTTTTCGCCCCTGGCAGCACAGTCCTGGAAGAGGGACTGTCGGTCTTTGCCAACCTGGCTGCGATGGAGCAGCAGCTGCGCCAGCTTGAAGAACAGTTGAGTGAAGGGGACGAACTGGTCTTAAACCAGTATGCTCAGCTCAGCCATGAATTTGAGGAGCTGGGCGGTTACAGTTATCCCGCCAGAACCCGAGGAATCCTTAGGGGCCTGGGCTTTAGTGAAGCAGAATTTGCCCAGCTTGTGGACTCCTTAAGCGGCGGCCAGCAAAGCCGCCTGGCCCTGGCCAAGCTGCTCCTTTCCGATCCTGACCTTTTGCTCCTGGATGAACCCACCAACCATTTGGACATTGCCGCCATCAACTGGCTGGAGGGCTATCTCAAGGGCTTCCGAGGCGGACTGCTGATGGTCTCCCACGACCGCCGCTTCTTAGAGAACCTGGCCGACACCATAGGTGAACTGGAAAATACCAGACTGGTGGTGTACCCGGGAAATTACCGCTTTTTCCTAAAGGAAAGAAAACTGCGCCGGGAGAAACTCCTAAAAAATTACCTAGCGCAGCAGGAATACATTAAGCGCACCGAAGATTTTATCGCCCGCAATATTGAGGGGCAGAATACTAAGCAGGCGCAAAGCCGGCGCCGGGATCTAGAAAAACTCGTGCGCCTGGAGACTCCTCCCGCACAAATTCCCCGGGCCAGCTTCAAATTTGATCAGCGCCGCCCCAGCGGCCGCCATGTCCTCCAGTGCCACAACTTGGCAAAGTCCTTTGCCGGCAAAAATATCTTCCATAACGCCAGCTTTCAGCTGGAAAGAGGGGATAGAACCGGCCTTATCGGTCCAAACGGCTGCGGCAAGACTACCTTGCTGGAGCTAATCTGCGGCTTGCAGCAGCCTGACAGAGGCAGCGTTTCTTTCGGACATTATGTGGAGTTGGCCTATTACAGTCAGATGCGGGGCGATCTGGAAGGTAAAAATTCCGCCGCCGAGGAAATTTGGTCGGTGCGCCCGGCCTGGACCAGGGGCGAAGTGCAAAATTTCCTAGCCCGCTTTCTCTTCCGGGGAGAAGACGCCTTCAAATTAGTCAAGTTTATGAGTGGCGGCGAAGCCAGCAGACTGGCCCTTGCCAAGCTCCTTTTGAGCAGGGCTAATTTCCTTATCCTGGACGAACCCACCAACCATCTGGATTTGGACAGCAGGGAAGTGCTGGAAGACGCCCTCAATCAATTTCCCGGCACTATCCTTATCGTCTCTCACGACCGCTGGTTTCTCAACGCGGTCACCAATATTACCCTGGAAATGAACTCAGAAGGGATTGAGCGCTTTCAGGGCAGCTACGATTACTGGCTGGCCAAAAAAGAAGCCAGGGAACTGGAGGCCATCCCGCCGGTTCCGCCGGTAAAACCGGAAAGCAAAGAAACTGTTGCGGCCAAGCTGTCGCCAAATGAAATTTATCGGCGGCAACAGCGGCTGGCCCAACTGGAAGCGGAAGTTGCCAAGGCAGAAGACCGGCAAACTCAGCTCAGCCTAGAGCTCACCGACCCCCAAGTTGGGCATGAAAAACTGCACCAGCTATCCATCGAATTGCAACAGGTGCAAAACTTACTGGCGCAGCACTACAGGGAATGGGAATCCCTGGCGGACGAACTGGAAGAAAACCAATAGTAGAGCAGGGGCAGGGTCATAAACAGCAAGGTTGTGGCCGCAGCCACGATTCCCGAATCGTTTAGAGCCAGGGCTGCCAAGGCGGCGGCCAGGGCTCCCCGCACCTGGGGCCAGAAGAGGCCAAAGCGCTGAGCCATCACCCGGCGCTGGGAAAAGAAGACCCAGAGGGCTGCTGCAAACAATGCTGCGAAAGCTTTGCTCCACAGGGACCAGCGGATGAGGCGCCAGTTCATGGAAAGCTTGCGCTGCACTACCTGCCAAAATTCTCTTGGATCAGCCGCCACTGCCGTAAAGAACCGGCCTACATGGGACTGATTGCCCCCTAAGTTGACCAGCACCAGCACCAGGACTGCAGCTGCAAAGACCAGTACCGCCGGCAGGCGGTATTTTTTGTTGGTTACCAGGCTAAAACCGGTGAGGGCAATTGTATACCCAACCAAGGCAGCCAAAGCTCCACCGAAATTTGCCCCCACCCCCGGCAGCATCAGCACCAGGACGATTCCCGTCAGCACCACCCCCGCCAGCCATTTGTTTTTTTCAAGAAGACAGCTGAGACCCAGGAGGCTGCTACCCAGCAGCGCCCCCATGTATTCGTTGCCGATGCCATAGTAGCGGGGGCCGGCGGTGGCATCATATCCCAGGATTGAGCGCTGCTGCAGCCAGGCTCCCAAAAGGGCATCAACCACTATCAATAGGGCGGTGACGGCGCCCAGCAGGACCATGGCCTTAACCGGTTCCAGCCTCCTTAAGGCCAGGGCGACTCCCAGAGTGAGAGCAACCCAGGCCGGCAGCAGCCACAGGGAACCGGGAATGGCTCCCAGAACCAGCAAGGCCAGGGGAGTGGCTACCACCATTAGAAGTAAAAGCTTAAGCAAACTTAGATTGCGCCACTTAAAGAAAAACGCCGCCAGAGATAGACCTACCAAGATTATGATAATGGCGATAAATCCTTTAATCAAAGGGGAACGGAGCCTGTAAACGGCGGCCATCTCTCTTTCCCGCTGCAGCAGATAACCCTGGGGATCAGGATGAGAAAGGGAAACCAGGGGCTGGCCATAAATTTCCCCCGGCCGGTAGAGGTCAAAAAATTGCAGAATCGTCGCGGTGACATCTATATTGGCCACAACTCCCTGCCGCCGGGTGGTAGGGGATGTCAGCAGGCCTTGAAAACCCTCGCCATAGACGAGGACAGGCACCAGCAATTTGCCCTCCTCCCGGGCCAGAGCCCTGTCCGCCTGCAAGCCCACTACCAGCAGGAGATCACCTGCTTTGTGCAACCGGAGCAGCTCCCCCAAGAAACTGTCCAGCTGAATCAGGGCTTGGCGGCGAAAGGCCTCCCCCTTGTCTGCCACCACCAGGGGGAAGTAATCCTGGGCCCGGCTGGTATCCCCCAGGTCGATGACCAGCAAATCAACATCCTGATAATCCCTGACTGCGGCAACAAACTCCCTGAGGTCAGATTGGAGGCCAAAGGGAAGTTCGGGATTGTCCGCTAGGGCAGTTTCAACACTGCCCCCCTGGACAATGCCGTCGCTGTCTGCCACAATTGCCGCCCCTTCCCGGTAATTGCCGCTTTTATCTCCATTGACCAGGGCGGCAGCAGTCTTGCCGGCAGCTTTTAAGCTGTCTGCCAGGTAGCCGATGCGCACAGTATGCAACAAGCCGCCATTTGCCTCAGCGATGACGGCGATACCGGGCAAAACCAGGGCCCCCGGCGGCGGGCTTACCCCTGTGCAGCGGGCATGGACCACTGCCGCGGTTCCCGTTTCCAGCTCTTCCTCCCCCCCGTATATTTCACCTGCCCCGGGACCAAGGGCCCGGCTGCCGCTGGCAAGGGTGAGGAGGGCATTTTCCCGGCTGCGGGCGCCGGCGGTATTAGCGTTGGCCAGTCCCAGGGCCCCGTGCTCCATAAGAAAACGAAAGTTGCCATACTCTTCAAGTTGTAAATGTTCCAAGTTGACGCCATCCATTATCACCAGGCGCACGCCGCCGGCTGCAGAGACAGACCCAGCCAGAAGGAGCAGAAGCAAACAAGATACTGCCAGGACTCTAAACATTGACAACACGCCGGTAGATTGCATAAGTGCGCTGAAGCATAGTCTCGGCGCTGAAATTTCTGGCCGCATGCTCATAAGCTGCAGTCCTTAAAGCTTCCGCCCTTTCTCTGTTACCGAGGAGCTGCCCGATAGAGCGGGCAATGGCCCCGAACTCATCCTGGCGCACTAGCAGCCCCGTGTGATTGTGCCGGACCAGCTCAGGCACGCCGCCAACAGCTGTGGCCACCACCGGCACCCCCATGGACATGGCTTCCAGCACCGAGATGCCCAGACCCTCACTGCGGGTGGGTAGGACAAAGACTGCCATTTTCTTCAACTGTTCCCGCACATCCTCTCGGTGCCCCAGAAATTCCACCGTTCCATTGAGGCCCAGGTCCTGACTGAGAGCTTTCAGTGCTCCGGCGGCAGGTCCGTCGCCAATGATTACCGCCTTGAGCTCAGGGATCTCAGGTCGCAGCAGCTGCACTGCCCGGATGAAGACATCGATGCCCTTGGCGGGGATGAGCCTGGCCACAGTGCCAATTACAGGCCGCTGCTGCCAAGGGGGAATTGCTGGCGGCAGCTCGACGCCGTTGGCAATTACTTCAGTTCTTTCCTCGGGTATCGCCAGCTCTCTCCAAGCATAGTTGCGCAGAAAGGAAGAGACTGTCACCCAACAGGCAGTTCTCCGACCCATCCAGTTTTCTGCCAGTTTGGCCCCTAGCCGGGCGGGACCTGCTACCTGCAGGGTGTTGTGAATAGTTACAATCGCCGGCACCCCGGCCAAGGCTGCAGCCGCTCGACCCACGGCTCCTCCCTGGAACCCATGACAGTGGACCAGGTCCCACTGTCCTCGCCTAATTTCTCTGTATACCCTCAGGACCGAGCCTGGGTTTGTGCTCACGGGCGTGAAAAGCAGCGAGCTCACCCCCCAGGGCGCCAGTCCCTGGTGCAGCTGTTCCATATGGCGGGCAATCCCGCCGCTGCTGGGGCCTGAAATATGTAAGACCTTCATAATACTCCCTCCGTTCCCCCTATTTTCTCCCAGGTTGGCCGCGGTATTCATAGGTTGCCCTGGAAGGATCTTAGTTGTAGAATAAGGGAAAGAAGCTAAACGGTCTCACTTGACCAATTAGGAGGAGTAATCGATGGTGGAAAAAACTCGTCTCGCCCCCTATGTCTTTAAAGTACCAATTGAAAGGGTGCGGGCAGGTTATTATGCCGACAAGTATTTCACCCGCTATGTGGACATTCTGCGCAAGGATAATTTGCATCAAAAGGTAGTTTACCAAATCTTTCCCCGGGCTGATGCCGTTGTGGCCGGACTGGACGAAGCTTGCGCCATCTTGCGCTGCGGCTGCGGCTATTATACTGATGAAGAAAAAGCTGACAAAATGTTTCGTGATCTCCTGCATATTGAAAATGAATTGGCGATAGCTGAATACCGCTATGATGTTAAGAGCATTGAAAGCAACACCACCCGGCGCTTGCAAGTGCGGGAAGAACTGATGGGTCTGTGGGTGGACAAATGGCATGAAATCAATGTCCGTGCCCTGTTTGACGGGGATACAGCTCTAGATAAAGAGCCGATCCTGGTCATTGAGGGCGATCCCGCTTACTTCGGCCATTTGGAAACCCTTGTCCTGGGTGTTATTGCCCGGGCCACCAGCACCGCCACCAGCGTACGCAAAGTCGTCCAGGCCAGTCAGGGCAAGCCGATTATTTTCTTTTCTGCCCGCTTTGACCACCACTGGGTGCAAGCCACCGACGGCTATGCCGCCTTTAAAGCCGGAGCTTTTGGAGTCTCTACCGATGCCAACGCCGATTACTGGGGTTCTGAAGCCCAAGGCACCATTCCCCATGCCTTGATTTCATGTTATAAAGGCGACACTGCCGCTGCCGCCTTCGCCTTTGACCGCCATATGCCCCCCAGCGTCAACCGCCTGGTCCTGGTGGACTGGGAAAATGACTGTCTTGGCACCACCGAAAAAGTAGTGGGAGAATTTTACCGCCATTTCACCGGCAAGGAATTTATTCCGGGCAAAACCGATCCCTCGCCGGTAATCGGACAGGGACAGGGGAAAATCTGGGGCGTGCGCTTTGACACCTCCGGCAATATGCGGGATGTCTCCGTGGAGCCCCGGGATGAATCTTCCCTGGGGGTCAGTCCCGAACTGGTCTGGAAGGCCCGGCGCCGCTTTGACGCACTGGGGCTTCAAGATTTGAAGATCATGGTGTCCGGCGGCTTTGGCACCGAAAAGATAAGTCTCTTTGAAAGGCTGGGCGCGCCTGTGGACATGTACGGCGTCGGCTCTACCCTGCTGCGGAATAAGATTGACATGACTGCTGATGTGGTAGAAGTGGAAGGCATACCCTGCGCCAAAGTCGGCCGCAAAAAAGGCGACTTTTCCCGTCTGACGCCTGTAAACCTCAACAACGGCATTTGAGGCAAGGCCCTTGAAGACTATTGATCTCTGCCAAATTGCGGCAGACCGGAATATTACCGAGGCAGCAGCAAAGACCATGCTGAGGCGCAGCCTCAAGGAGGGCATTATTTGGTCCCGCCTCAACCCGGATCTGCTCAACCCTGATGAGCTTCTGCCCTGCATGACTGTGGACGAGCCTCCCGCCTCGCCAGCGACCCTGGTGCCCTTTCCGGTGGCCAGGGAAAAGCTGAAGGGAATAGATACGGGGAAACTGGATCGTGATTTTCTCGCCCGGGAAAAAATCAATTGGTGCTATCAAGGGCGACGAGCAGCCGGCCGGGCAATAATAAAGCGGGTCACCTATCTCATGGCCTACTACGAACCCAAACCCTTCATGGGCACCCGCTATTGCTGGTTTCAGCCTAATCCCGATGTCAGCCCCTACCTGCCCTTGCTCCGCATGCTCTTCCCTGCATTTGCGAACTTTGCCCTAGTTAACCCCGCTCCGCCCCAGCCCACTGATTCCCTTGCCGGAGAGGCCTGGCAGACTGCCAAATTCGATGATTTTGGGGTCGATATTCAGTATTCTGCCACTGCCAAAGAGGACGAGATTATCCTCGCCCTGTCTTTGTTAGAAGTAGAAGAGAGCTTCTGCCTGCAAAACTATAAACTCTCCCCTGACCGCTACGTATTTTTGCGTCAACAACTCCTCTTCCTCTTGCATCCTCGGCTTGAGCCTTGGCTTCCCAGCGGCGAACAAAGGCACAACCCCCTGCGAGGGAAGATTTATAAAAAGCCCTGATTGTAATTGGGAGGGCCCATTTGATTTAAAAAGGACGGCGCAGATTTCGCTGCACCGTCCTTTGCTCTTTCGATTCTTGACCACGAGGGGAAAGGGTTGATTAATTTGTCCTATAGCCCCGCCGGCGCAGGAGTGAGTCGACAAATGCGCATACCTGCTCTTCTATTTCCGGGGGAAAGACCAGGCGGGCCTCTATCTTTTGGGTAAGCACTACAATAAACAGCTGATCGATGGCGCAGATTTCCACTGCCTGCCAGGGGATAAAGACGGAGCCAGCTCCGAAGAAACCAAGGGGAAAGGCAGGCAGCCAGGACAGCACTGTCACTCCCATGCCGGTAATTCCATAGGTGGGAGGAAGCAAACAGAGAAGCTGATGCAAAAGCAGATAAACCCCCAGGGTCACCCCGGCGACCATCACAGGGGTACCAGCGTCAAAGGCAAATAAAAGGGCCAGCAGCACTGCATATATAAATAGAGAAATCAGCGGCCTCATTGGAGCAGTCTTGGCCAGGTACCCCCTCCAGGTGGCTTTGTCGGGAGTAAACTTATGGCCCTGTGCCTGCTTTAATTGCTTGCGGAGCTTGCCGGAAAACAGCCAGCGGGGCACCAAAACAGCCAGAGAAACTGCTATAATGCATATTAGTGAAGAAAAAAATACAAGCATATAGAAATTCATGAATTTCCCTCCAGCACCCGAGACAAGGGTAAACGGGTTCACAGCTATTATACACGATTTTACAAGAGGTGATAAGATGACTCTGCTTATA
>ENA-UOOR01000610-UOOR01000610.1-fermentation-metagenome-genome-assembly--contig:-NODE-610-length-49401-cov-5.754002_pt1 | contig 49401 bp, 31 predicted proteins | sample MGYA00245780_ERZ724029 | MGnify/ENA primary metagenome ERZ724029 (study PRJEB28704, sample SAMN03018315) | fermentation metagenome | biome: anthropogenic terrestrial biome; feature: soil; material...
AAATCTTTTATTTGTATATAGTTTGGAAAGATGGTTCACAATCCGTCCATACCGCTATGTACCGAAGACAAGAGGTGCCAAAAGTAAGACAGGCCCCTCATATTCAGTGAATATGAGGGGCCTTTTCTATATATTCTGTCTTGTTCGAAAGTCAAGAAAAAAAGACAAAGCATCTAACCTAAACAGGGATCAACCCGGATTCTTATAGACTAAGCATAAATAAAATCTATCCACAACTTTTTGGGTTGATCCGGAAAAAACTTTCCGAAAAAATACGAAGATACAGTAAATAGGATATGCAGAAACCGTTACATCCCTCTTTTCATTTCCGCAACCCGATTTCAAAATGTATCTTTGCTGGCTGAAAAAATAAAACAAGATATGGTATTAGTGGACGGATTGGCCGTAGAGTTCGGAGGAGCGGCATTATTTTCGGATATCTCTTTCGTAATAAATCCCAAAGACCGTATTGCCCTGATGGGTAAAAACGGTGCGGGAAAATCGACCTTGTTGAAAATTCTGGCAGGTGTGAGGGAGCCGACCAAAGGACGGGTTTCCAAACCCAAAGATTTCACCATTGCTTATCTGCCGCAACACCTGATGACCGAAGATGAACGTACCGTCTTCGAAGAAACGGCGCAGGCTTTCGCGCACATCCACCGGTTGGAGGAGGAAATCGAGCGTATCAACAACGAACTGACTGTCCGTACCGATTATGAATCGGATGAATATATGCAACTCATCGAGCAGGTGGCCACGTTGAGCGAAAAATTTTATGGTATCGAGCAAATCAACTATGATGCTGCCGTGGAAAAAACGCTGTTCGGATTAGGATTTATACGAAGCGATTTCAACCGCATGACGTCGGAATTCAGCGGCGGCTGGCGCATGCGTATCGAACTGGCAAAAATACTTCTGCAAGACCCGGATCTGATTTTGCTTGACGAACCGACCAACCACCTCGATATCGATTCCGTGGAATGGTTCGAAGATTTTCTCATCAACAGCGCGAAGGCGGTGGTGGTGATTTCGCATGACCGTGCGTTTGTCGACAACATTACCAACCGCACCATCGAAGTGACCATGGGACGCATTTATGATTACAAGGCCACTTATTCGCATTATCTGGAATTGCGGAAAGAACGCCGCGAACAGCAGCAAAAACAGTACGACGAACAGCAGAAGATGATAGCCGAAACCAAAGAGTTTATCGAACGGTTTAAGGGCACGTATTCGAAAACGTGGCAGGTGCAGTCGCGTGTGAAAATGCTGGAAAAACTGGAGTTGGTGGAAGTCGACGAAGTGGATACCTCTGCGTTGAAACTGCGATTTCCTCCTGCGCCACGTTCCGGAAGTTACCCCATTATTGCTGAAAATGTAAGCAAATCGTATGATGAAAAGTTGATTTTCAAAGGAGTGAATTTCACCATCGAACGGGGAGAAAAAGTGGCCTTCATCGGCCGCAACGGCGAAGGGAAATCCACGCTCGTAAAATGTATCATGGGCGAAACCGATTTCGGCGGGAACTTGCAATTGGGACACAACGTGAAAATCGGCTATTTTGCACAAAACCAGGCATCGCTTCTCGACGGGGAATTGACCGTCTTTCAGACGATCGACGATATTGCCGTGGGCGATATCCGAACGAAAATCCGGGATATCCTGGGCGCGTTTATGTTCGGGCGGGAAGATATCGACAAGAAAGTAAAAGTCCTTTCGGGTGGCGAACGCACGCGCCTGGCCATGATAAAACTACTGCTCGAACCGGTAAACCTGCTCATCCTGGATGAACCGACCAATCACCTCGACCTGAAAACCAAAGATATCCTGAAACAGGCGTTGATAGATTTCGACGGAACGCTGATCGTGGTTTCTCACGACCGCGATTTCCTGAATGGATTGGTAAAGAAAGTGTACGAAGTCGGCAGTCAAAAAGTTACCGAACATCTCGAAGACATCTACGGGTTCCTAGCGAAAAAAAAGATGGAGAACCTGCGGGAGATAGAGCGGAAATAAGTTGAATGAACGTCTCTTAAAGCCTATATTGATGTCGGAATATCGTATCTTTGTCCCATGAAAGCAGAAAATCCGAACAAAAGCGTATTGTCCAACCTGGGGATCGCGAATCTGAATGAGATGCAGATCGCGGCCCGGGATGTGATTATAAAAGAACAAAACATATTATTGTTATCTCCTACCGGCACGGGAAAAACCCTGGCATATCTGTTACCGATTCTTCAATTATTGGATGAGCATATCCCTAAGGTGCAGTGCTTAATCGTCGTACCATCCAGGGAGTTGGCCCTTCAAATAGAACAGGTGTGGAAGAAGATGGGCACGGCATTCAAAGTAAACGTTTGTTACGGAGGACACGCCATTGAAACGGAACTGAAAAATTTAAGCACCCCTCCGGCTTTGCTGATCGGAACACCCGGACGGCTGACGGATCACCTGGCAAGAAAATCTTTCGCTACCGAATCGATTAAAACCTTAGTGCTGGACGAATTTGACAAATCCCTGCAATTGGGTTTTCAGGAGGATATGAATACCATCCTCAGCCAACTGCCGGCCCTGCGGAAAAGAATCTTGCTTTCGGCGACCTCCGATGTGGAAATTCCCGATTTTGTACAGATGGAATCGCCTGTAACGCTCGACTATACAGAGGAAGAGAAGAGCGACACGCTTTCCATGAAACTGGTGTTGTCCCCCGAAAAGGATAAGATCGAATCGTTATTTCATTTGATCTGCTCCCTTCATTCCGAACCGGCGCTGATCTTCTGCAATCACCGGCAGGTCACGGAGCGGATTTGTGATTTATTGAACAAGAAAGGGATATACGCGGCCTATTATCATGGCGGTATGGATCAGGACGACAGGGAGCGAACGCTAATTCGATTCAGAAACGGGAGCTTGAACTATCTGGTTACGACAGACTTGGCCGCCAGAGGATTGGATATCCCGGAAATGAATCATGTCATTCATTATCATCTGCCGGGCAAAGAAAGCGAATTTATCCACCGGAATGGGCGTACGGCGCGCATGGACGCTTCGGGAACCGCATATATCCTACAATTCAAGGATGATAAAATGCCGGATTACATTCCGAATGACATCGAGGTATTGTCCGTTTCGACAGGAAACCCTTTGCCCGATCGACCCAAATACCAGACAATCTATGTGAGCGGCGGCAAGAAGAATAAGTTAAATAAAAGCGATATCGTCGGCTTCTTCTTACAAAAAGGAAAACTGGATACCTCCGATTTGGGTCTGATTGAAGTGAAAGATTTTATTTCTTTTGTCGCGGTCCGTTCGCCTGTGGTAAAAACGCTTCTGGCGAATATCCGGGAGGAGAAAATGAAGGGTAAAAAGTATAAGATCGAAGTGGCCAGGAGTGATCGGAGGGACTGAGCCCGATAAAGCACAACATAGACCAGAAAAAAAGCGCCCCAAAATAACGGAGCGCTTTTTCGCCTATGAGAGAGCCATGAAAATTGTGTTTATCTATAATCTATATTATACCGCTTTGTGGGATTTATTCGTAAGCATGCGACTTTTGATAGGCGGCATGCCAAACCGCGACGTATAGGCGTTAACAAGGTGCGTCAGGTTTTTAAATCCGTATAATTCCGCAATTTCTTTCAGCGTTATATCGGAGTTTAAGACTAATGAACGAATTTCATCCATCTTCTTGTCCAGCATCCATTGATAAGGAGTTTCTCCGAAGAACTTTTTGAAATGACGGGTAAATGTCTTTTGAGAATTGTATCCACACCGGATACCTAATTCACTGGCGTTTCTACAGGCAGAATAATTGCGTAGCACATACTCATGAAAAACTTTCGTTTTGGTTGTATGAGGAATCAACTTCATCAAGATAATCTCCTGATCGGGCGAAGACGTCACACAACTCTCCCCGCCATTCGAAAAAGTAAAAGTGCAAGCGGATACATCCGACAATACATACTTCTCGATTTTCTTTTGAGAATTTTGCGGGTTTACGGTTGATCTATTCGCGTTAACGTCCATATTGCCTTTGCGTTAAAATTCCCACATACGTTTCCGAATCCAAAATAACCCGTAAAGTATACGTGCCGGCACGCAACGTCGCGATATTGATGACTTCAACAGCCTCTCCTTGTACATCAAAATTGACCCGGCGGAATGTCCTCCCGCCGCTGATCTCAACGGTGGCCGCACCCGTGTAATTTTGAATGTGTAGGGTTAATTCTTCCCGGGTATTCTCGGCTTCTACAATGATAGGTGATCCCGAACGGGTTGTACCACCTTGCCTACTTAATTCGATCTTATCCTGATAATCCAGTTTAACATCCTCGACTTTTTCCACGGTAAAAGCCGAAAATAGTAATGCTCCACATAACAATACACCCATTAAAAATACATTTCTTTTCATCATTCAATTTTTTAATATTACGTTGTTATTTCTGAAAATCAAAACGCTTTCCAAACGTTATCAATTACAGACACAAAGTAATGAAGGAAAGACATAAAAAACAACCCCCTCTCCTTATTTTAACGGGTAAGACAAACCTAAATCACTAAATACAAGAAAATTAACATGGACAATTTTAACGCCTCCAAATCGACAAACGGCTGATATATTACGAAAAAAGCACAAAATCAAGCCGAAAAAATCGATATATCCATCCCGTTTTCCGACATTTTTTTCTTCAATTGCGATTTTCGGGTACGAATGCTTTGGAGAGAGGTATTCATAAAAGTAGCGATTTGACGATTATCGGCATGACAAGCTACCAGCATCAATAGCAACTTATCCGTTTCATTCAAATGGGAATCCGCGTCCTGAATACCCGTATATTGAAAGAAGGTCTCGGCATCCGGAAGCAACTCTTCCGGCAAATCACGCAGTTCCGTTTCCGTGGAACGCAAAAGCGTCCGCATCGATTCGTATATTTTAGGTTGCGAAGAGACATATCGTTGGGATAATTGGTCGAACTGCTCCTGTAAGGAAGTCAGCCGTTCGGAAATATGGCCGTATAACGCCATAAGCCATTTCCTCTTATTCGCTTCTTCGGTAAGCAACTGTGTTTGTAATGTCTGCTTTTGATTTTCATGTTCGGAAACCATTAATCTCATTTTTGCTTTGCGCCGATGGCGGCGATTGATCATCATCACCAGAATAAGCACCATCAATAATAATAAAGAAAGTACGACGGTACTGAGCATTGTTTGCCGGGAGCGTAATGCCCGGTTTTCCGCTTCCGATAAATCATATTTTTTCTCCAACTCCATCACCTGCGTATCCAACCGTTTTTTAACAGATTCCTTATACATCTCTGACGCCTGCTTGCGGTAATCATTCGCTAAAGAATAATCTTGTTGCTTTTCTGCAATATCGGCGGCACTTTCATAAAAAAGATAATTATGTCTATAAGTGGTGTCTTTAATAGCCTTAATGGAGAGTTGAGCATAAAGCATTGCACTGTCTAGTTGTCCTATATTATTATATCGATCCGAAATAACAAAATACAGACTGGACAATTCTATATCTTCTTTTTGGTCTATCGCCAATTGAAGTTGGGCTTTCTCACAAGCTAAAGCTTTTTCAAATTCTCCTATCGCATCAAAAAAAGCAGACTGTGCATTCAATACAAAGTAGTTTTTTTCAGGCAACAAGTCATAAAATTGAGATAAAGAATCTAAATACATTTTTGCCTTTCCCTGCTCCCTTTGCACCATCTCGTTCCAAAAAAGTGCCAAATAGGCATCGAATACATGCGTTGAATCATTTTCAATATGTGCAAACTTCAAAGTTTCATTATAATAAGAATTTGCTAAGGCACTATTCCTGTTATGATAATGAATACTTCCCAAAAAGTAATTAATCATATACCCGATAGTCGGATTAGGATTAGGCTGTTTTTGAAATAACCGGTCGGCTTTTTTCAATGGCTCGTAAGCCGTACTATCATTAACCCCCATACGATTACGGACAATGCCCAAATAGATGAGAGAGCGAATGTAGTTTTCGCTTTTCGGATCGTGCTTCTCATAATAGTTGGCGACCTTTTGGATAAGCGAGTCGGAAGTAAAATCGACATATGTTTTATCTTCCGCAATCGTTACCAGCAAACGACGATAAGCCCTGTTTGCCCGCGAGAGCGTTTGCGGATCGAGAGTTTGTAAACTATCCGATATTTGCTCGGGAATGCTGTCAACCGCTTTATCCCATCGGGACAAACGATTATATATTTCTTTGTCTTGCCTATTATTACAAGATATAAGCAAGAACATACTTAACAGAAAAAGGACAAAATTAAATATCTTGCGCATTATTGAGATTAGATAGTTGTTCAGAACACAAACTTAACTAAAAATATCGAGATTCTATCTCGAACGGGGCAAATAAAAAATAATGGAAAGAATATTCCCGGGAAAAGAAAGATTTCAAGCCTGAGTTATCGGCTGCAACAACCATTTCCAAGCCGGCACAATATTGATCTGCTTGCTTTCCCGGGATATTATCCGCTCTTCATCCTTTGTGACGATAAAAAGGTTATCGCATCGGGTTGCACGTGCCGCCTCCAAAACACCCCGAATCTCTCTTTCGCAGGTAATTTCGTCCGTCATATTCCATGTGACAGGTATATGCATGGCATCCCGATTTTGACAGGAATAACCTTACCCGTTGGGCTAAGAAAGGGTATCTTATCCGATTAAGACAAGGGTATTTCGCCTTTTCGGAATATAAGAACAAGCCGGATTATTCCCTTTATTTTGCTAATCGAATTTATCGTCCATCTTATATTAGCTTGCACACGGCATTGGCATTTTACGGAATAATACCGGAAGCGGTGGTGCAGGTTACCAGCGTGACATCTTTGAAAACGGCTTCATTTCGTAACGAATTTGGCGAATACTCTTATAAGAATGTTAAAGAAAACTTGATGTTCGGATACGAGTTGAAGCAAAAGATAAAAACAATCCGAAACTGACGGCATTCAGACGGAATATTTATTTTCCGGAACTGTTGTTCGATTTGGAATTAAGCGGCCATAAGCAAGAACGATAAATATCAAAGGTTGCGGATTTTTTCCCGTTTCCTGTCCCTTCCGATGGCGTATTGTGCAGTATAAAAATAGCAGCCATGTTAGTACGCTCCAAGAGGCGTGACTTTTACGATTTGATGTTTTTATTGGCGCAAACGAAACCGGACTATGAATTTTTATCAAAGCGTTGTGGAATACATAACCTGCAGGAGTTTAAACATCCAACGGCCGAATTACTGAAAACGGTTGATTTGAAGAAAAAGCAAAAAGATTTTGAGGTTTGGAGATTTCGTTGATTCATTAACAGAATAAGAGGTCGACAAACATGAATGAAGTATTGTCAAGGATATCGAATGCACTGTCATCCATATCAATATTCAGAGACAAGTGGTCTTTATCAATAGACGGGTTTAAATCATAAACAGGAAGATAACACCCACCCTTCTTCCGTCAAAATAAACCCATGTGTTCCAGCAAGGATTTGTGCTTCGGGAATATGACTTGCTTTCTCGTATTCATTCCTCCAATGTTTGTTATTCCGGACAATAATAATGATTGGAATAACAAACAAAAAAAATAAGAATTGGCGTATAACGAGGAGATAAAAGGGCTGTGGTCGCTCCCCGAGAATTTGAAAATAGTGAAGATGCTCATTATTACGAAAAAGAAGGAAGAAACAATCGTGGAAAACGGAAAGACGATAGAAGTGACTCCAATATGAAAATGGCTTATCGACGGCATGTAGAAATCGGCAAGTCTCTTTCTTCCCGACCATTTACCTGCGAGCTATTATTTGATCGGTTCGGGTTTCCAACACCTTTAAAAGTTTAATAAAAGGATTCTATTTTTTTAGGACAGAGACATTGTTGATTTTCTTCCAATATGCCATATCTTCCTTCGCTTTTATTGATAGTTTCACCTGCATAAATTCTTCGGCCGAAAGACAGAACAGCACTCACCACGGCCAAACTCTTTGTCGTCTTGCCTTATTTTTTACAAACTCAGGAAGGGGGGGGGAATAGTGTCGAAGTCAGGAAAAAAATAGGAGGAAACTTTTTTATTTTCCTCCTATTCAATATTACTAATTACGAATTTATATTAATCATCACGGCAATGTAATAATAATTATATTGTCTTTAGCTGTATAATCAAATCCGCCACCGAGTGCTGGGATATAATAATAAGGGGCCAATTGAACAGTCTTATCATCAACCCATTTATTGAAAGCTCCTGAAAGACTAAAACTGGACGGATGATAAGCATAAATCGGTTGGCTACTTGACCCATCGTAGTTTAAACCTATAAAGAAGCTATTGAACCGGACTTCCGGGCCATCAGCAATTGTCCAGAAATCCACATAAGGAGCAGATGAAGACGCAACCCAATTACCATTATTTCCATCATCATTAATCATACTTTCAGCATATGGTTCCATTACACGATAGCGGTCAAAACCTTCAGCTTTCAAGACATCCACGTTATATGTTTTCCCAATAGCAAAATTATCCGTAAAGGTACCTTTTCCTATAGACTGCCAGTTGTAGTCCTTACTTACAGTCACAGTCGTAGTTTTGGTACCGCTAACGGCTATATCTCCATCCGCGATAGTTAATGTCACATTCAACTCATCTCCAATTTCCAACGGATCTACATTGACCGTTACAGTAGTAGCCGTTTCCCCAACAGCAAACGAATAATCACTAACGGTACATCCCGATAAAGGAGTTTTGTCTTCATCATCTAAGACTGCCGATAGAGTAATACTTCCATTTAAAGATGCTTCGGCACTTGAACGGAATAGATCGACTGTAAAAGTGGGATTTTTTGGCGATACAACGGCGCTATTCAATGCTGACGAAGAAAAAGTGAGCCCTCCCCCAGTCGTATATATTGCTCCTTCCTGATCGGCGTCACAAGCGGTAAACACGCCAATCATAAAAAGGAATAATAAAGAAATTTTATTCAAATATTTCATAATTTTCAATTTCTAAAATTTATAAACATTATTATTCTTTATAGTCCCCAGTCGGGTTTTGATCTACTTTGGCATTCATGTTTGCATTTCCGTCAAATTCAGTCTGAGGAATAGTCAGTACCCACATGTAAGATTCAGGATCATCAGTAGGACGGCTACCCAGTAAAGTTGCTTCCGGCCAACCCATCGCAGCAGTACGACGGAAACCTTGTTTCAGACGACGGATATCATAAATACGTCCAAATTCGCCCCACAATTCAATACGGCGCTGTGTGATAATCTCCTCCAACAAGGAACCTGTCTCATTGCCAGTCAATTGACCCAATGCAGTCCCCGTCTTTGTACAAACGTATTCAGAGTCACGTGTTTTAATCAAATCTACCAACAATTTTTGGGCTGCTCCATCATTACCTAACCGGCATTCAGCTTCAGCTGCGGTTAAATACATTTCTTCAACGCGCATCCACACATAGTCACCTAACCATGTCTGAATATCTTTGAATTTAAATTTCTCTTGTTGATAGCCGCCAGTCTCATTCCGCGCATCAGAAGGATTCCACCAACCACGACGGGCATCTTTTGCGCCCATTTTTGCGTAAAGCAGCTTATTGATTTGCTTCAAAGCACTTGCACCATACTTATCAGCGTCGGCATCCATATGAGTAAATAAACCGGCATACATACCGGATTGGTCAGCAATAATTTCTGCTCCCCACATTACATTGTCTTTGGAAACATCATTTACTCCTTGGAAATCGGAAACCGGTAAAATTGAACTTCTACTGGCTGTAATTGCCGCGTTAGCGGCCGTTTTTGCCAAGCTCCAATCTTCCATTACTAATGCGATACGCGCCTGAAGTCCTAAAGCTACCGCCTCATTAATATGACTGATATGTTTACGCGTTGTACCTTCTAACAATTCTATAGATTTGTTGATATCCGATACAATTTGGGTATAAACCTCTTGAACGCTTGAGCGTGGTTTCCCTTCCGTACCGGCAATGGTCGGTTCGGTATAAATCGGGCAACAAGGATCGCTTTCATGACCTTTATACGTACGCGCAAAAGTTTGAGCCAGCATAAAATAAGAATAAGCTCGTATAGCATAAGCTTGTCCGATAACATAATTCACATCCGCTGTTGCACCTTGCATTGTTTCTTCAGCACCTATTATATAATTGGCATTACCGATCCATGTATAATAAGCATTCCAAAGATCATAGGACCGCCATGTCTTAGATGTATATCTTGACTTTACATTGTAAACACAATCATACCAAAACCATCCACTACCCTGATCCGCCATGATAAGATCTTCCCCCATTAAGTCTGCGGCAAGGTTATAAGCAGAGATACCAAAACATTGGTGAGTGTTACCGGTAGTGGACCATCCGGCGGTGTACATAGAACGATAAATTCCATTGAGCGGGACTAAAGCCGTGTTGGCATTAACCAAAAGGCCCTCCCCTGACATAGAATCTGTAGGGCTTGTTTCGAGCGAATCATCGGTGCAAGAAAATAGAACCGTACACCCCAACAAACAGACAAATATATATTGAAATATTTTTTTCATATTTTTTCCCATTATCTTTATGTTATTATTCTGTTTAGAAATTAATCTCAACGCCCAACGAGTAAGTTTTGTTAGGAGTATAAGAATAGTCCGTCTCACCATTAAAATTATATTGAGGATCCATTCCTTTTAAGTGAGTAAATAATGCCAAATTATCTGCAGAACCGAATACACGAATAGAATTTATATTCGCTTTATTTATCCATGATTTTGGCAACATATAACCTAATGTAATGTTCTTAATCGCAAAATAAGAAGCGTCAATCAAGAAACGATCGTTAGCGGTTGTTTGTCCTGCTACTTCTATGCGGGGAACATCGGTAATATCGCCCGGTTTCTGCCACCGGCGCAATGAGTGTTCATTCCATGCATTATTAAAATACATATTATTCATGGAACCGGCGTATAAAGAATCGTAGATCTTGCCACCTATAGAGTAGGTTGTGAGGATAGCCAAATCAATACCTTTCCAAGAAAGATTGGAACCTATACTACCATATAAGTCGGGTATACGGCTACCCATATAATACTTACTGTTTGCAGCTTTCGAATAATCACTGCTAATGCGTTCATTGATTCTGTTGCCGTCTTCATCCGTATCATAAACCCAATAAAGTTGAGCACCGGTTGCAGGATCAACACCGGCAGATCTTGCGATATAGAATGTATTGATAGGATTCCCTTCTTTAGTACTATATATCCCGCTGATAATTTCCGGTGTAGTACTAGTCAATTTCAACACCTCATTTTTCACGGTTGATCCCATCCAAGTCAGTTCCCATGTAAAATCTCTTGTTTTGACCGGAACGCCTCTTACTTCAAAATCAAACCCGGAGTTTCGCATATCGCCTACATTGGCATTATAACCATTAAAACCAGTAGAAGTAGCCATCGGATAGTTCAATAACATATCAGAAGTCTTTTTATTATAGTACTCAATGCTAACATTTAAACGCTGCTTGAGTAACGTTGCCTCCATTCCGATATTGAAGTTTCCATTCTTTTCCCAAGAAACGCCTTTATTCTCTAAAGAAGTAACAATTCCACCTATTTGGTTGGAGTTAGCATATTCCAAATTGTAAAGACTTTGCCACAAATAGTAATCACTTACATATTCTCCGCTTACAAGTTTCAGAATATTATCGTTCCCTTGTTCTCCATAACTGACTTTCAACGAAAGATTATCCACCCAGTCTATATCCTCCATAAAAGCTTCATTAGAGATACGCCAATTACCACCTAACGACCAGAATGACCCCCAACGATGATCCGTATGGAAACGAGAAGATCCATCAGTACGAATAGAAGCATCAAAGTAATATTTTTCATCATAATTATATCTGAAACGCCCCAACCATGATTCAATCCGGTAATTATGGGTATAAGAATCCGCACTATAAAGAGTTGTCCCCGGCCTTAATTCCAGAATGCCGTCTACCAGATTCGTTTTACCGGCATCCATATATTCATATTTATATGCATAGAATTCATGCCCCGCTAATACATCTAAACTATGTCTATCAAATGAACGATTCCAAGTCAGCAATTGGTTGAAAGTATAACTTTGCATACGGGTATTATACTTCATTAACAGCCCCCCTGCGGTAGCCTGATTACCATGATACATATTCATATACATTTTTTGCAACTGATTTCGGTAATCTGCACCAAAATTAAAGTCCAATTTGATATTCTTGAATACGCCAAAGTTATCTTGATCAGAACCAAAAGATAAGCCTGTACGCAGACTCGCAACGTCATTCTTTATATCTGCCTTATCATCCAATAAACCGCCCAAAGGGTTATAATCATTATAGCTACCAGGGCGACCATTTTCACCGTAGTCTAATTGAGACTGGCCGTCCTGTCCTTGTACGTTGTTACCTTGAAGGTCTTTTACATACAAAGGAAATAAAGGAGATACAAATTGGGCAGAATACCACACATTTGAAGTTGAAGTACCATCATAATCGCTGAAATTCTGTACTGAATGAGCCAATGAAGTATTCAAGTTTGCCGAAAACCAATCCGTCACGGTAGTATTAATATTTGATCGTGCATTATAGCGTTGAAAACCGGTCGTCACCAAAATACCGTCCTCATTCAAATAACCCAAAGAAAACAAATATTTTGTCTTTTCAGTTCCACCATTCACGGACAATTGGTGTTCATGACGGAAAGCATTATCACGCTGAAGAGCATCCAACCATTTTTCATTCCATACAGAGTTTGCATCCGACTGAACTAAGCCGGTTTCCGGATTGATAATGTTTTCCCAAGTATAATTTTTAAAAGGATTATAACGCTCTCCACCAAGAGTACCGGCTAAATTTCTTCTAGCTGCGGCTTCAGCGTCAACCTTAGTATAGCCACTACCAAATAAATAATTGTTCCTCAATGCCTCATAAGTCAATTGAACAAAATCTTTTTGGTCAACCATATCATATTCGTCAATTGCACGAGAGGACCAACCGGATGTAGAACGCAAAGAAACTTGAGTTTTACCTTCTTTACCTCTTTTAGTAGTAATCATTACCACTCCATTAGCACCACGTGCGCCATAGAGGGCACCGGCAGAAGCATCTTTTAAAATAGTCATTGATTCAATGTCGGCTGGGTTGATAGAACTCAACGAACCATCATAAGGAATACCGTCTAAAACATATAACGGATCTTTGGATGCATTAATGGAGCCAAAACCGCGAATAACAACAGAAGCCGATGACCCCGGCTGTCCTGAGCCAGATGTAGTCAACACTCCGGTTGTTTGCCCTTCTAATGCTTTGCTTATGTTTGTAATCGGACGGAGTTCTAATTTCTTACTGTCAATCGCAGAAGCAGATCCGGTAAATGTACCTTTGGTAGACGTACCGTATGCAACGACAATCACCTCATCAAGTAGTTCTCTGTCCTCAGCAAGCACGACTCTCACATCGCTGCTTACCGGTACTTCTTGCGGAACATACCCCACATACGAAACGACCAATGTTCCGTTTGCCGGAGCTGAAATTGTGAAATTCCCGTCAATATCGGTAACCGTCCCTTGCGAGGATCCTTTAACGGTCACCGTAGCCCCGATGACAGGTTCCCCTGCTTCATCCACCACCGTACCCTGTACGCGTGTCTGAGCAGTCGCCAGCCCTATTTCCACAAAGAACAGGGTCAAAAACAATACTAGTTTTCTTTTCATAAACTCTACTTTTTAATTAAACTCTATTTTATAATCTTCAATTCAATCGCCGTTATTCAACGATTTTGCGTATGGAGCGGAAAATCTTTCACAGGAATGGATACCCCTACGTCTCCAGCCGGGCCCCCTACAAAACGCCTTTCCTGATTAACATACATACACAAATACATTTCACCCACAAATATAAATTAAATTTTAATACAAAAACAAATGTCATACTTTTATTTTGAAGAAACTTCTATTTTAGTATAAAAACAAGACAAAAAGATACACTTTACACTCATTTATTCAACATAAATTCATTTTTTCCTCCTTTTATCCTAAAAAGACATTTGCCTATTCCATTATCAATTTAAAATTAGGACGGCATTTTTTAACTTTTCGCCGATCTAACCTGAAATGGATGCAAATATAACTCTTTTGCATTCTATTGTGCAAGAAAATACTGTTAAAATTCAGTTTTTTGATGCTATTAATCCGGAAAAACCACTCAAAAAGTCACTTTCCTGTCATATTGCATATACTTTTTGTCTTTTGAAAAAATAGAACGGGGTGCTGAAAGATGGTCATTCCGCACCCGACGCGGAATCCCCGGAAAACAGGCTTTTATTATCGGGGGATTGCGGATCAAGTCCGCAATGACAACCTTCCTGCACTTTTGACACACCCTCATCCGTCATAAATTATCGTTATTGGTCGTCTCCGATTCCGGAATGGCAAATATATAATACGGGCTGTTTTTCGAAAAATATTCTTTTTCCTTAGGGAATTTCAACACCGTATGCCCTTTAACAGGGATGTCAGTTCCCGGAACCAACCCGGTCGCCTCTTTCCGTTCGACGGATTTCTGCCGGCGTTTGATATCGTATAATCCGAAACCTTCTCCAAACAGTTCTTTCCTTCTCTCCGCCAAAATCTCTTCTACCAATTGCTCTTTCGAAAAGCCGGACAAATCGGGCGTGGCGGCTCCCCGCTGCTGCCTTAACTCGTTGAGCTTCGCGATCGCCTTTACCGACTCGTCTTGTTCGGCATACGCTTCGGCTTCGATCAACACCATTTCGGCTTTCCTCATCAGGACGATATCGGCCGTATTATTAGCACGGAACCGGAATTTCTTATACATCAACCCTCCTTTATACCGGGTGACATCCCATTCGAATAGTTGCGTACGAATATCTTTATCATCAAAGAAATCGCGGAAGTGCGGATCGGCCATAAAACTATAGTAATAAGATGCCGGAGAAGAAACATCCTTGAAATGAAAACTGTAACTTGCGGTGGATTGTTCGGGCGTTTGTCCATGCCCCCAAATCCATTCGCTATTGGAGCGGTCATTAAATCCTCCTACATAGTCCGTTTGGGACATCCACGAATAGCCTTTATGCGCCTCTTGGGCATATCTTTGGGCATCCGCCCATTGCTCTTTTTGCAAATAAAGCCGGGCCAGGATACCGGCGGCTACCTGCTTATCGATTTTATGCTTGGCATCCCGGCTATATTCTCCGAGAGCATTATAGGCTTTCAACAAGTCGTCTTCCGCCTGTTTATAAACCTCCTCTACCGTACGCCGGGCTTGTCCCTTGGTCGTATTTGTTGTAGGCTCGGTATAAATGGGAACGCAAAGGGCTTGCGGATCGTAGGCATAGGCATGTGCATAAAACGTGCCCAAGTTCAAATAAATATATCCCCTCAACGCATACGCTTGAGCTTTAATCCGTTTTTTGAGCGCATCATCGCCGGGAACTCCGTCTATTTTTGTAATCACATGATTGGCGTTATCGATCACTTTGTAAGTAAGTGTCCATATTCCCACGGCCGTGGTGGAATTGGTTGCGGTGATGTTCGTAAACGAATAATGCGCCAGATAGCCGTATTTACCGGGTTGTATAGCCACATCATTCCCCATCGCATCACTCACAAGGAGCAAACTGGTCCATCCGGGATTTTGATAGGTCCTTAAAAAATTATCCATCATATATCCCCACGTCCCGTTTAATACTTTTTCGGCATTAGAAGCATTTTCAAAAACAATAGAATCGCTCACCGCGTCTGTAGGATCGATATCCAAGTCGCACGAATAAAATAAAGACGTGAATGCAATGATCAGAATGATATATACTTGTTTTTTCATTTTTTCTTCGTTTTATAAATGGTTAGAATGATACGTTTATACCGGCAGAGAATGTTTTCATCGCGGGATAACGGAAATAGGTCGACCCGCCGACCGTTTGCTCCGGATCGATGCCTTCAGCCTCGAATACCGTAAGAAGATTTTCTCCTTGCACATATATTTTCACATTGGAAAGGCCGCCCTTTTGTAAAATAGCCGCCGGCACATTATAGGCAACCGTCAGGTTCTTCAGGCGCAGGTAATCGGCGTCAATCAACCAGCGGGTCGATGTATTCGTCCATGAGTATGCATTGGTCGTCTGCATCCTCGGCACATCCGTATTCTTGTTTTCGGGTGTCCACCGGTTTAACAGTTCGACAGACATCGCCCTTCCCGCGGAGCTTCCGTTACCCAGAATGAATAGCTTGTCGCCGTTATATATTTTTCCTCCCAACGAATAGGCAAACAAAGCCGAAAATTCGAAATCCTTATACCGCAAATCGGTACTGAAGCCTCCGGAGAGGTCGGGTAAAGAAGTGCCGGCGACAATTTTCGACTCTTTTTTATTTGCATCGTCATATATTTCCGTCACCACCCGGTCGCCCTTATTATCCGTCTTGTACCATTGCGGGAGCCCGTTATCGGGATTGATGCCGGCCCATTCGGGAAGAAAGAAATCATAAACCGATCCCCCTACCGTTCTCAGCGTATTACCGGTAATGATACTGTCTTGAGGCAATGCCGTAATGGTATTCTTAAAATGGGTAGCGTTTACCGAGATATTCCATTCCCAATCCTTTGTCTTAACCGGTGTAGCCGTAAGCGACACCTCGACCCCGGTATTTTTCAATGCTCCCGTATTGGCTGAATAAGCGCTATACCCTGTAGAAATAGGTTTGGGAATCTCAAACAGAAGGTCTTTGGAACGGCGATCGAAAAACTCGACGGATCCTTTCAAGCGGTTTTGGAAAAAGCCGAAGTCAAGCCCGATATTGAAATTTAGATTTGTCTCCCATTTTAAATCCCGATTCTCCAGCGACGAGGTGACAAATCCCGATTCGCCCAAATTGTTCTGCACATTAAAGAGCGCTTTGTACGCATAATACGTGCCGATATTATCATTCCCCTGCCCCCCGTAACTGCTCCGCAGCGTTAAAGACGATATAGCGGGGATATCCTTAATTGCCGCTTCTTCACTGACACGCCATGAGGCCCCCACGGACCAGAACGTCCCCCAACGCGATTCGGGAGCAAAGCGCGAAGAAGCATCCCGGCGAACAGATGCCGATCCGTAATATGTATGCGCATAATTATATTCGCCATTGGCAAAGTAACTCAATAATTTATACCGGTCGGAGTTACCCGAAAAATCATTCAGGACGCTGGCGGCAGCCGGTTCTTCCAAGCCGAGGATAGGGAATCCGCTTTTTGAGCCCCAAATATTGGAAGTATTATATTCGTAATACTCTTGACCTGCCAACACTTTTATATTATGGACATCGTTCAACGATGCCGTGTAAGTGAGAATGTTATTGCCTGTAAATCCGACCGTGCGGTAATTATACTTGCTTACATCTCCCGGATTCTCGTTATCGGCTGCATAACCGTATTGGGGGTTGGTGTAATAGTGATCGTTTTTATTGGTATAATCGATATTAATACTCCCTTTATACGACAATCCCTTATATAAACGGACATCCAATGATGTACGTATGGAAGCCAAATCCCGTACTATCCGGCTGAAATCATATTGCGAAGAACCCAAATGATTATACTTAGGGCTTGCAGCAGAAGGGCGGTAAGAGCCGTAATCGAAGATACGGTCACCCTTGTCATCCAATTTGAAAGACCCGTCGCCAGTCCGTTCCCATATCGGATAAAAATTGGGAATCAGGCGGGCGAAGTTTAATGTATTGTCTGTACTGCTATCCTGGCTTTGCGGCGCGTTTTGTTTGGAATGCGACAGGGACAATCCCGCAAACAGTTTCAGCCAAGGCCTCAGTTCGGCATTCAGGTTCAAACGGCCGGAATATCGTTTGAAATCGGAAGCAAGGGCTATCCCCCGGTCATCCAAGTACCCCAGGGATACGAAATAGGTGGAATTAGATGTCCCTCCCGAAGCGCTCAACTGACCTTCCGTGCGGTAAGCGGGACGGGTATATTCCGCTGTCCAATCGTCATCCCACAACGGTACGGCCCCATCCACTATTCTACCGTCAAGTCCTACAGGCAAGGGATATTCAGAGCCGTACGGATTGATCCCCAGCGCCGGGACCACTCCTTCGGTAGCAATCTTAGCTGCTTCGGCAGCCGGTTTTTCATTTCCGTACAACTCCCGGTTCCGCAGGGCTTCCCAATATAATTCGAAATAATCGTTCGTCCCTATCTTTTTGTAATCGGCTACGGCTCGTGAAGAGACACCGTGTTTAAAGCTGCCTTCGATGACTGCCTTCCCGTCTTTTTTACCTTGTTTCGTGGTAATGATAATCAATCCGTTTCCCGCACGCGACCCGTATAAAGCCGTAGAAGCGGCATCTTTCAGCACACTAATCGATTCGATATCCGCGGGATTGATCGAGTTCAAATTACCGTCATAAGGCGCGCCGTCAACGATATACAAGGGTGTACTGGAGGCATTGATCGACCCGATTCCACGGATATACACCGAGGCATCCGAGCCGGGTTGTCCCGACGATGCCACCGATTGCACACCTGAAGCGGCTCCCTGTAATAATCTCGAAACACTGCTCACTTGCGCGCGCGATATCGCTGCTTCGTTTACCGTCGAGGCCGAACCGGTATAGCCGGCTTTCGATGCCGTACCGTACGCCACCACGATCACTTCGTCCAGTTCTTGGGCATCGGCTTCTAATATAACGGTCAGGTTTTCGCTTACCGCCACTTCTTGGGTTTTGGCTCCTATATAGGAAACAACCAACGTTCCTCCCGGCGGGGCCGATAATCGAAACCGCCCCTCCGTATCGGTAATGGTACCTCGGGAAGAATCTTTCACTTGGACGGTCGCCCCGATGACAGGCTCCCGGTCTTCATCCAAAACCGTCCCATATACTTGTGTTTGTGACAACACGATGCCTGCCTTAAAAAGAAGCAGGCTTAATAATACTAATACATTTCTTTTCATAAACTCTATCTTATACGCTATTTTACTCTATTCGTTCTCTCTATTAAAAAAACCCTCCCGAATCGATACCGGAAGGGTTTTTTAATATTTCCCGTTATATAATTTATAACTTATCCGATATCCCGATCTGGGGAAGACATACACATACAACAACACATCCTCGTGGAGGTGCAATAACCGTAGCTGTTATATCGGATAAAAAATAAATTCATCTATATTGATAATCTAAAACAATCTTAAACAAGGGCAGAGGCCGGTCGCGTGATGGATCGTGCGATCCCGGCCGGATTATTACTGTAAATACTTCTCCAACGCTTCGACAAGCTTATCTCCACGCAAATTCTTATCGATAATCTTTCCATCGGGATCCAGCAGGAAATTGGCGGGAATGCCCCTCACGCCATAGAGGGTAGAAGCGTCGTTTTTCCAGCCTTTCAAGTCGGAAACCTGCGTCCAGGCCAACTTATCATCGCGAATAGCCTTCAACCAATCCTCTTTCGACTCATCGAGGGAGACACCCAATATGGTAAAATTCTTATCCTTATATTTTTCGAAAGCCGACACGACAAACGGATTTTCATGACGACACGGTCCACACCAAGATGCCCAAAAATCCAATAAAACATATTTTCCCCTGAAATCCGACAGGCTCACAGCGGTTCCCACCGTGTCGTTTTGTGTAAAATCGGGAGCGATCTTTCCTACTTGCGTTGCCTTCAGCGTTTCGATACGTTTGGCATACGTACGCCCCAATATCGTATTCCTAACCTCGGGCGACAACAGGGAATAGACGGAATCGAACGTTTCCACCTGCGGATCATATCCGAGATAGACGGGGAGCGCTTTGGCCAAACTGATGAATGACTCTTTATGAGCCAACAAAAAGTCATAAGCGACCGCTTTTTCTTTCCCTTCAATCGCTTCCCAGCGTTCATTCAGTTGTTGCTGGAATGCTTCCGATTTCCGGTCTTCCTCCGAAGCGGAACGAAATTCGTTCTGCAATTCCGATTTTTGAGTCTGGAAGTCGGCCACCAACGAATCGTATTCCTGCGAGAGGGCATTCAGAGGGGAACCGGATATTTCGGCATTCTTTATGGAGTCGGGACTGGTTAAAGTAATCTTACCCTGTTCGACAAATAAATTCAACCGGTCTTCCAATTGGCGCGAGAAAGGTTGATTTCCATCATAATCAATGGCAATCGTTGCCGAGAAGGGCGCTTCATAAGCCCCCGAAAAGCGGAAACTGCCTTTTTCGATCAGAACCGAATCGATCACGTTTTCTCCCGAATCATTCTGGAACACTAAAAATGCCTTCGACGGTTTTCCCGTATCGGCAATGGTAGCCTGTATTTCATACTTGGCTTCCTGCTTTTGACAAGCCACTAAAACGAGCGCGCTTAACAGCGCAAAAAAGAGATTTTTTTTCATACTTATTCATTCATTACTTCATTATTAATTAAAAAAGCCCCTCCGAATCGCTATCGGAAGGGCTTCTGCCTGTATGTTGTAAGTTTTATACGGTCGCTGTCACTTTTTTACATACTCCATCCGATATCCCCTTTAAAAAAGGGCATACACATACAACACATATTCACAGAGAATGATGTGTGGTAAGCGCCGGGAATTCGAATAGAAGTTGTAACCATTGTTTAATAACGTTCCATATAATTGGAAACGGTTGCAAATATAAAGGATGTTTTTTAATCCTGCAACCAAATCATTGAATAAAACAAACTATTACACGATTTTCCCCAACTTTTAACGCTTACGGTTTCTTTTTCACGCCTAAAATTAATTTGTACCCTAAAAACTCATCACATAAGCAATTTCAGCACTAAAGTTATTGCAACTTGTATTGTTAAAGTCTATGATTATGGACATTAAGCGGAGAAATAAATAGATTGAAATGAATCAAGTGGTGAAAAGATCGTAAATGCTATCTGTGAGGATCCTGTTAACGATATACCAAGGTTTTTATCGGATTATATAGATGATTCATTAGATGCTTCCGCAGCGTTTCCGACAACTTCGCACCGCCCGACAAGGACGAATACACAGCCCCGCCGACCAATACGCATCCGACAAAGACAAATACACCTCTCCGGAGGCTTCGAATCGCCCGACAAAGACAAATACGTACCTCCCAAGCACTTCGAATCGCTCGACAGGGACAAATACGCATCCCCGGAGACTTTGCATCGGCCCCCAAAGACTTCGAATCACCTCCCGAAGACTTTGCATCGGCTCCCAAAGACTTCGAATCATCTCCGAGGACTTCGAATCGGTCCCCAAAGACTTCGAATCGCCCGACAAGGACAAATACGCACCTCCGGAGACTTTGCATCGCTCTCCGGGGACTTTGCATCAGCCCTCAAAGACTTCGAATCATCTCCGGGGACTTTGCATCGCTCCCGCATCACTTTGCACCGCCGCTCGGCTTATGCCACAAAAAAAGAGCAGCCTCCGCGACTGCTCTTCTCATCTTAAACCAGTTGACACTCTCTTTCTATTGAATAGAAAAAGAGATTTCGTTCGTATCATCGGCCGAATGCTGCGCCACCCACAGTTTCAACGCTCCGGCTTCGGCTTTCTTCTTCCCCTCGATTCCGTAAAACGCCAGGTCTTCAGGCGTCAACTCGAACGTTACCTGCTGCGTTTCGCCCGCCTTCAAGGCAATCTTACGGAAACCTTTCAATTCTTTCACCGGACGGGTCACACTCGCCGTCAACTGCCGCGTATAAAGCTGCACGACAATTTCACCGTCGGCCGTTCCGCTATTCCGCACATCGGCGGTCACCGTCAACTTATCGTCTTTCGTATTCAACACATTCTTATCGGATTTTACATTCCCGATTTCGAATGTCGTATAGCTCAGCCCATATCCGAAGGGGTAAAGCGGGGTGATGGAGCTGTCGAAATAACGCGAACGGTAGTCGACCGACTCATCTTTTAAATCCACCGGACGCCCGGTGCTTTTTTGATTATAATAGATAGGAATTTGTCCGACATTACGCGGGAAAGACATCACCAGCCGTCCCGAAGGGTTATAATCGCCGGCAATCACATCGGCGATGCCGTTACCACCCTGTACGCCGGGAAACCAGGCCTGAAGGATCGCATCCATCGTTTCATCCTCCCACGACAAATCGAGCGGACGGCCGCTCAGGGTGACTAACACCACCGGCTTGCCGGTTGTTTTCAACGCCCGCAACAGTTCGATTTGCGCTTCGGGCAGGCGGATATCGGTGCGGACAGCCGCTTCGCCCGACCAATTGAAATCTTCTCCCACAGCGGCAATCACGACATCCGACCGGCGGGCGGCAGCCACGGCCTGGGCAATTTGTCCGGGGGTCGTTTCCGTAATCGACGAACCGGCTGCGTAAATGAGTTTCACCGACGAACCGGCATACTTATCGGTCAATCCTTTCAGGATCGGGATGCTTTTGTTGCGATCGCCCAAACCGGCCCACTCGCCGTTAAGATTGATGGAATCGTCCATCAGGGGGCCTACCAAAGCGAGGATTTTGCCGCTTTCCTTTTGAATGGGAAGGACATTTCCTTCGTTCTTCAGCAATACGACCGACGAAGCCACCGCCTCACGGGCGGTTTCCATAAACTCAGGCGTCATCGTATTCGCGCGCGCCCGGTCTTCATTTAAATAACGATACGGGTCGTCGAAAAGGCCGAGCAGGAATTTCATTTCCAAAATACTTCGCACGGCATTATCGATGGTACGTTCCGACACACGTCCTTCTTTCACCGATTCGGCAAGGTATTTAATATATGTAGCGCCGGTCATATCCATGTCGACACCCGCATTCACGGCCAGTTCGGCCGCCTGCTTTTCATCGGCCGCCACTCCGTGCGGAACGAGTTCGTTCACACCGGTATAATCACTCACCACAAATCCGTTAAAGCCCCATTCGTTGCGCAGGATATCCGTCATCAACCAACGGCTTCCGGTGGCCGGCACGCCGTTCACATCGTTAAACGAGGCCATAAACGTACCCACGCCGGCCTCCAATGCCGCCTGGTAAGGGGGGAGATAGACATTGCGCAGCGTGTGCTCCGAAAGCTCCGCCGTATTATAATCGCGTCCCGATTCGGCCGCGCCGTAGGCCGCAAAGTGCTTGCCGCAAGCCAACAGAGTATTAGCCTCGGCAAGCGATTTCCAGTCGCTTCCGCCTTGGAATCCCTGCACGCGCGCTTTAGCAATTTGGCTACCCAGGTAGGGATCTTCGCCGGCGCCCTCCATCACACGCCCCCAACGGGCATCTCGGGCGATATCCACCATCGGGGCGAAAGTCCAGTTAATACCGTCGGAGGCAGCCTCTACGGCAGCTATTTCCGCCGTCCTGCGCATCATTTCCAGATCCCATGAACACGCTTCCGCCAACGGGATGGGAAAGATGGTCTTATATCCGTGGATGACATCCTGCCCGAACAAAATGGGGATGCCCAATCGCGTCGAGTCGACGGCTATCTGTTGAAAAGCCCGTATTCCCTGCACCGATGTGGCATTAAAGATACTGCCGATCAATCCTTTTAAGAGATAGGGTTTGAAATTATCGGGCATGACGGGGCCGGTGATGGATTGATTGGCCGAGAACTGCGTCATCTGTCCGAGTTTCTCTTCGAGGGTCATCAGTTTCAAGACCGAATCGACCCGCTGCTCTATCCGTTTATCACCACTGAAACTCTGCCATTTCCGTTCCCCCGGAGAGGAGGGCGATTGGCACGACGTTATCAGCATCGCTATCACTACACCTATTACTAAAATATTCGTTTTCTTCATCTTAAATTTTAAATCTTGAATCATTGAATCATTGAATCTTAAATCCCAGTTTTTCCAGTCCCTCCTGTATCTCGGGGGCGCCCATAAACAGGTTCCACAGCAAGCCGGTACGGTAGTTTTCGATCATCGGGGCGATGGTCAACTGGTCGATAGCCAGATACCGTTGCGGAAACCAATCATCCTGAATACTGAATGCATCGTAAAATCCATATTCGCCCCACAACTGATCGCCCAGGTCATGATAAAAATACTTCAAGGCGCGCATCGACTGCTCGGGAGTGTAAGGGAAGCTCGACAAAGAAGCTGTCGGGGTAATGACCCCCGCATCGTTTGTGGGCATGTGCGCCGAGTAACCGTTGACCGAATAACTGGCCGTCAGTCCCCAGCACGAATCGCTATATCCTTTATAGCCATGGGGATTCTCCAAGCAATATTCGTAATTAATCAGCGCATGGCTGCGATTGAGTTGCCAATAGTCGGCATACTCATCTTTCAACCCTTTCGGATTTAAGCCGATAAACGAGTAATGCGCCCAGAAGAGCGGGCCGCCGTATTGTTCCGCCCCGTTATGCTTCAACACCAGCGGATGACCGTAGGTGACGACTTCGCTTTTGATGTTTCCGCCTCGGGCCCATCCGTTGTGATAGGCCGATGCAGGAATGGAATGTGTGGGCGATGCGGCCGCCAGAATGTAGGTGATAAGGCACTCGTTGTATCCTTCAATCGGGAACTTCATCTCCCATCCGTGGGTCGGACTCCAATGCCAGTACAGCACATCTTGTCCGTCGAGATACCAGGTCCAGTCCATCTCGCGCCAAAGCGTGTCGATCTTCTTCGCAAGCGATTGCTCCGCATCGTTGCCGTTTTTAAAATATTCCCGGGCGCACAGCAGTCCCTGCATCAGGAAAGCGCTTTCCACCAGGTCGCCGCCATCGTCTTTATGACTGAAGGCCTTCGCTTTGCCCGTGGGGCCGTGCATCCAATGCGGCCAAACCCCGTGGAAACGATCGGCTTTGGCCAGATAGTCGGCGATTTTATGTAGCCGCTCAACTCCTTCTTCACGGCCGATAAATCCTCGGTCGATAGCCACGATAAGTCCCGCGATACCGAAACCGCTGCCGCCGGTGGTGACGACATCCGCATCGTTTTCGGGATACACCCCGTCGACATGAAAGCGTTCGCGGGCTAAACCGGAAGTCGGTTCCGCGCCGTCCCACATATAATTGAAATGCGCTTTTTGAATATACTCCAGCAACGCATCATCGGATGCGAAAGACGACGGGCGTTCGCCGGCCGGAAGCGCGGTTTGCTTTGTTTGCTTGTTGGTACAGGCCGTGAATATCGTTCCCGTTATAAGAACGGCAATGAATAACGATGTGAGAATGCGGTTGTTCTTTGTCATTTTATTATTGGATATGATTGATTTTCTTTATTCCTTTTTGTACATCGGGATGACTCATGAAAAGATCCCAGATAAGCCCGCTTCGATAATTCTCGATCATCACCGTAATGGGCGCCTGGTTTAACCCCATAAAGATGGTTGAGCACCAATTGTCCGAAAGATTAAACGCATCGCGGAATCCGTATTCGCCCCACAGGAAATGGCCGTAGTTGCGATAGTAATTCTTCAGTGCGGACATCGATTCTTCGGGCGTATACGGGAACGACGCGAGTGCGCCGGTAGGAGCAATGGTACCGTTATCCAATCGTTCTACGGGTTCCTGTGCGCGGTAACCCCACGCATGGTCGCTGGCGGTAAGTCCCCAGCAACCGGGGCCGTAACCGGTGTAGCTGCCGGGATTCTCCACACAATAGCGATAGTTAATGCGGGCAATCGTTTGATTATTGTGAAAGTAATTGGTGTATCGGTCGGTAAATCCGTGAGGGTTCAATCCCATATAGGAATAATGAGTGAAGAATAACGGTCCGCCGTTCGAAACACCGACATCGAGTTTCAAACCATAATAAGTATTTCCGTTGATGTATTGGGCGCCGTCATCGGTTTTGCCCCAGTCGATACGGTAGTCTTGCCCTGTTTTATGGCGATCCGCCCATCCCGTGTAATACATTTCCGGCTCCACGGCGTGGGTCGGCGACAGGATGGCCAACAGATACGTGATCATCGTTTCGTTCCAACCAATCAACCGGTGGTCGATGACCCATGCTTGGTCGGGCGACCAATGCCAATATAAGAAAGGACTGTCGGGATACCGTTTATACCATTTCCATTCGATTCCCTTCCAGAACGTATCGATCTTCCGGCGGATGTTTTTTTCTTTCTCGTTGTTCCCGTCGAAATACTGATGAGCCGCCAGCAATCCCTGTACGAAGAAAGATGTTTCCACCAAATCGCCGCCATTATCTTTATTCCCGAAAAAGGGAACGGCTTTGCCGGTTTTGCCGTCGATAAAATGAGCCACGGCGCCGTGATAGGTGTCGGCTTTTTCCAGAAAGGCGGTAATAGCCGTAAATCGCGCCACGGCTTCCTCGCGCGAAATGAATCCTCTTTCTACCGCCACCAACGTGGCCATAATGCCGAAGCCCGATGCCCCGGTAGCAATCATATCGCTCCGGCCGGGAATATTTTCGCGTGCCAGTCCGCTCACCGGCTCGGCGCCTTCCCAATAATAGCGGAAGTGCGCTTCCTGCACCATATCCAGCAATTGTTCATCGGTCATCGCATACGTGGTAGCTTCCATCGCTTGCGAAGCCGGCGATTCGTTCAAGGCATCGTCGACCGCAGTCACTTTATACCATGCTTTGTAACCCGTTTCGCCGACAAAATCGGTAAAGCGGTTCATCCACGGGCGGCGGATACCGACCGCTTCATACGTCTTCCCGTCCTGTGAACGGTAGATGCGGTAATATTTTATCCGTCCGGACGTTTGAGGCGTCCACGACACATCGATATGCCGTTCGTATGCTTTTACGCCTTTCAATAGAGGCGCCTTTAAGGCCCTAGCAGCGGTCTGTGCGGCCGGAAGCAATTCTACGTCGTCTAGATAAACGGTATGTTGCTTTCCGTCTTTCGCTCCGGGATAAAACGCCACTGCCGCCAAGGTGTGAATATTCGCATCGTTCAAATCCGCTACTCCGAAATCCTTCAACGGAATACGCACCTGATGCCACGTATCCGGACGTTTATCTTTTAGATATTCCGATAGCTTCAACCGGTGCGTATAGGTTTTATCGCGATACCGAATCGACACGTGGGGTAAGGCATCCTCGGCCATGGGTTCCGTCAAGAAAAGTTGCAGGAAAAGCACATCCGGCGTGCGGAAGAAATCGTTTCCGCGTAAACGGTGATATTGAATTTCACTGTACCAGTCTCCTTCGGCGGAAGACAAATAGGTCAGTTCGAGCGCATTTCCGGGACTAAAGGCGCGATCAACCACCGGTAATCGGCGACGGGCATTTTTCAGCCATGAAGGCGACGTATAATCGGCTTTCGTATAAAAATAATCGCCTTTCATCGGACTATTATCGAAGAAAATATAATCGTACCGATACTCCGAAGGGCTTTCGCAAAAAACTCTTGTTACCGTCGCAACAAAAAGGACAATGATTAAACTAAGTTTCCGGTTCTGTCGCATAATTCCTTTAGTTTCGGGTCTCAAACCCCAGTTTCTTTAATCCTGCCTGTATTTCCGTACTGCGCCCCAGCAAATTCCAAAGCAATCCGGTACGATAGTTTTCGATCATGACGATAATCGGCCCCTGGTCGATAGCCAGAAAGTCGGAGGCATACCATTTTTCCGTCAGATTGAAGGCATCGATAAAGCCATATTCTTTCCATAGCTTATCGCCCAACGTATAATAAAAGAAGCGAAGGGCCGCCATCGATTCTTCCGGCGTGTAGGGCATGGAAGAGAGGGCCGCAGTGGGAGCGATCACCCCTTTGTCGTTCGACGGTGAGTGCGCGCTATAGCCGTTGTTGCCGTCGCTGGCCGTCAAACCCCAGCAAACGTCGCTGTAACCCAGATAACCGCCGGGATTGCGCAGGGAATGTTCATAGTTAATCCGCGCGTGGTTTACATTTTGCTCTCCATAATCGGCATACGCGTCTTTGAGCCCATTGGGATTTAATCCGAGAAACGAATAATGGGCGAAAAACATCGGGCCGCCGTAAGAAGGCCCTAACGGCAGTTTATATCCGTAATACGTCCCGTCGTTGCGCATAGCGCCGTTGCGCGCCCAACCATTATCATACACTTCTTTCGGAATGGAATGCGTAGGAGACGCCGCGGCCAACACGTACGTAATCAGACTTTCGTTCCAGCCCGATATCTTCATGTTCATTTCCCATCCGTATACGGGACTCCAATGCCAGTAAAGGGTGTTTTGGCCGTTTTGACGAAACCAATTCCATTCCACCGCCTCCCACAATTCGGTAATCAGGCGGCGTAGTTCGGCTTCATTCGTATCTTCACCGTCAAAATATTCACGCGCCGTCAACAATCCCTGAAAAAGAAAAGAGGTCTCCACCAGATCGGCTCCATCGTCTTTCGTACTGAAAGGCTTCGTTTCGCCGGTACTGCCGTTAATCCAATGAGCGAAAGCGCCATGGTAAGACGTACACCGCTCTTTCAGAAAACGGGTAATCTTCAATACCCTTTCCGCAGCTTCTTGGCGAGACACAAACCGGCGTTCGGCGGCCACAATCATCGCCATGATACCGAATCCCGTCCCTCCTGTGGTGACGACATCGCCCGACGAACTGCGCTCGCGGGCCATACCGCTTACCGGATGTCCGAAATCCCAAAAGTACCGGAATGTCTGCTTCTGCACTAATGTCAACAGCTCTTCATCGGATATGCGGGGATACTTATCTGTGGAATCCAATGCGGTTGATAAGACATACACATTTTCCTCCGAAAGATATTTTCCGGTTACCGATTTCAAACCTTTACCGACAATCAACCGGAAGGAAGTATAGGACGCTAACACCTCTGTCGGCTTAATGGTAGCCGATAAACCGTCAACCCTATACGAAAGGTCAACTCTATCACCGTTCAGAACCCGTAAACGAATATTGTTCTGTAAAGTACCTTCATCGACTTGTTCCGAAAAAGTAAGTTTCACAGACAGATGAGGATCCACACCGGTATAAGAAGAGGCATTATATTCCCCTTCGATTTCAATACCTTCTATTTGAAAGGTGGCGGAAATGGATTCTTCGTCGCTCTTTCCGCAAGACCACAGAAAGCCGATATACGTCGTGAGGATGAGAATGCGTAACGGGTACTTCATACTTTTTCAATCTAAAATAAAAGAGGGAGGTTTACTCCCTCTTTTACTATTTACAATCTAAATCAATCCATCGGGTCAAGCATCAAATCAGGAAGATCGTCAAGCTGCGAGGATGGTATAGGCCAGTAGGTCTTGGCTTCTGTCCACTTTGAACCAAGTACGGTAGCGGCTTCTCCTGTACGCACCAAGTCGACATACCGGTTACCCCATTCACCGCAAAGTTCCATACGGCGTTCGTCCAATACATCATTCAGCGTTACACCTGTTTTAGTAGGCATTTTCGCCCGTTCGCGGACTAAATTATAGCCGCTGTCGCCGTTCTTTCCCAATCGAATTTTAGCTTCGGAATTCATCAGTAATACTTCAGCATAGCGCAGGATACGCACGTTGTTGTTTTGACCATAAGTGGTACGGCCCGGTGTGAGTTGATCATACGGAAGATAATCCTTGCCATTCCAGCAATCGGTCGAAGTCCCGCGTGCGTCGCTTACTACCCAACCTTCGCGGGTAGTGCTTCCCGCTTTCAGGAAAGAAGTTTCGGCACGTACGGTTTCGCCTCTATTTTCCGCCCATGTCACAAAACGTGATTCATAACCCACAAATCCCCATCCGCCGAATGAAGTTCCGGTTTTGGGATTTGTCAAAGAAAACGGGCCGGCAAAATTGAACCACTGGTCAACTCCGACGTACTCTCCCGAACCATTGCCGAAGTCTGTAACTTGACATTCAAACAAAGATTCATTACTCAGTTTTCCCGGAATCTTGAACAAGTCATAGTATTCGGTATACAGAGAGAAATTTCCATCATTAATGATATCGTCCGTCAATGTTTCAACTTGATCATATTCCCCTTTCAGAAGATACACTTTGGCCGCTATCATCTCGGCAGTAAATGCACTTACAGCCCCATTGTGTGCCATTTGGTTCGGACGCAAACGAGGCAATTTATCGATGGCATAATTCAAGTCTTCCAGCATGTAGTTATATACGGACGCTATTTTAGAACGACGAAAGTCTGTTTGCGTGTTGTCTTTATAGAGTACAATCGGACCGAAATTGGTCACTAATTGATAGTAAGCCCATGCACGGATAGTACGTACTTCACCGCAATAGCTTTCATAGTTCTCATAGGCATCTGTTCCCTCGGTCAGATAGGCGGCATAGCCGTCAAGCGATTCCAAAGCCGAGTTTGCCGTACGGATAATTTCATAAAATGTAACCCAAACGTTATTAAGTGCCCAGAACGAATTCGTGTAGTTGAAGTTGCGTCCGAAATCAACAGCCGCTCCCTGGTCGTCAGTACGTCCGGACCACACATCTCCATCACGAGTAAACATCAGTAGTTTGTTAGCCCAATGCATCGCGGAAGTACGTAGCTTTGCGTAAACACCAATAACCGGTTGGTACATGTTTTCTGTTTTTGTAAAATCCACACTCTCTTCCGGCACTTTATTTTCCGGTTCGATATCGAGGAAATCCGAACAGGCGGTGATGCCTCCCAAGGCCAAAATTGCCGGGAGAATAATATATGCGAATGTTTTCTTTAGAAATTTCATTGCTTTCAATTTTAAATGTTTTTTGATCGTTTAAAAATCAATTTGAACACCGAATGTATAGGTAGCAGTCAAAGGATAAACTTGCGTATCCCATCCTTCAGCATCCGACAATTCAGGTGTGAAGCTGTTGGCCTTGAACCATGTCAATGGGCGGTCGGCCGTCAACGAGAGACGAACACCGGGTAGAGTATAGCCCCCCATTCTAATATCCCGGAATGAATAACCGAGAGTAACGTTTTGGATGCGGAAATAATCCGATTTTTCAACAAAATAAGATGCACTATTACTGTCGGACACGTTCCATGTCTTCAACAATGCTTTCGACGAGGGATTTTCGTTGGTGGAACCGGCCCCTGTCCAACGATTGTTATATTGGTTTTTGTCGAAGTTATAATTGGATGCGGCATAACGCAGTGCCCGTTTCCTGTTCCAAAGTTCGCCTCCGAGTTGTCCATAAGTGGTCAATCCGAAGTCCAGATTTTTGTAGGCAAATCCTACATTAAATCCATACGTGAGATCAGGAATATAAGAACCGAGGATTTGTTTGTCACTTCCGTCAATGACATTGTCATTATTCACATCTTCGTATTTGAAGTCTCCGGGTTCAAGTCCGTTTGCTACAGCAATCGGATCAGCTTGTACTTCCTCTGCCGTTTGATAGACTCCTACGACCTTGAATCCGTAATAGGAATTCATTTTCTCACCCACTTTATTTACCGTTTTACCACCCTTGATAATCGTCATATTATCTTTCAAGCTTTTAACTTCATTGTGCAAGAACGAAAGATTGGCTCCGACGTTATAGGCAAAATCTTTTCCGATATTATCGTTCCAGTTTAAAGATAAGTCGACGCCGGTGTTTAAAATCTCGCCGTAATTTCCTGCCAGCGTAGTGCCTTGCATGGGAATTTTAGGAGAAATAACAGCGTTTTCCGTGATTCGGTAATACCAGTCGATATCGGCATTCAACCGGTTTCTTAAAGTCGAGAAGCTCGCGCCGATGTTTGTTTCGTTCACGACTTCCCAACCAAGCCAACTAAAATTGGATGAATTGGTATAACCATCAAGGGCATTGTTGGGGCCAAACACTGCTTGTACATTTTCAATGCTTGCAAAACCGGCACTTGCGGCAATTTTATCATTTCCTAACTTACCCCAACTTGTACGAAGTTTTAAGTAATCGAATACCTTTTGGTCTTTCATGAAAGGTTCTTGTGAAACCACCCATGCAGCGCCTATCGACGGGAAATATCCCCATTGGTCGTTGTACTTTGAAGATCCATCGGCACGGTAGGTGAGCATCAACATATACTTATCATCGTAATTGTAGTTTAAGCGGGTGAAGTACGACAAACCGCGGTAACGCCAACCATCGTCGGTCACTGTTGCACCCTCTTTATTACCTAAGGCAATATATTTCCATACATCACTGCCTTCGGGCACATTAGTTGCTGTTCCTTCCAACTTTTTGTACTGTTCTTGCCGCATGGAGACACCTGCCATACCCGTAAATGCGTGCCTTCCCCATTTATCCGTATAAGTTGCCGTATTGTCCCAAATTCCTTTATAATAGTTCTCGTCTTTTTTGGTCAAACTCGTAACGTTCGCCTGTTCTTTGGAACCTACATAATAAGTCGGCGTAAAATTTGTACCGCGAATCTGAGAGTAATCATAACTGTAACTCGAACGCACATTCAATTTATCGGGAAGAATGTTAAACTGAGCATAAAAATTGCTCAGCACTTGATAAGTCTCATTCCGGTTATCATAGTAAGTAGCCGTCGCTACCGGATTGTAGAAGTTGTTCGAAAAACCGACTTGTTCGGGAGATGCAAATTTATGCGGAAATATAGATGAGTCGCGGGATTCATCATAAACAGGGATGATAGAGGGTGTATTAAAGGCATGCTGCCATGCATCCTGTTTTGGCATCTGCTGTTGCGAGTTGCTGAATACGCCGTTAAACCCTATTTTAAGCCAGCTTCTTGCATCGAAGTCCAGTGCAGCCCGGAAATTCAGGCGGCGGTAGTAGTTTTCAATATCCATTACCCCATCTTGAGACAAATAGCTTAAACCGGTTGAATACGTTGCTTTATCCGTACCGCCGGATACATTCAAGCTGTGGTTTGTCATCATAGCAGTGCGCAACAATTCATTATACCAATCCGTATCGGCATTGAATCTCAATGCACTGAGGTCTCCCCCAAATGCATCGACGGATCCCTCAAACAGGTATCTGTAAGTATCGGGAGCGGCTTCCATCAGCATGGTGGCATACTCATGGGAATTGGCCATCTGCAATAAATTGGTCGCTTGCTGAATACCGACATATCCATTGTAAGTCACTCGGGCTTCTTGATTACGTACACCTTTCTTTGTGGTGATGATCACGACTCCGTTGGCTGCCCGTACACCATAAATAGCCGCAGCAGATGCATCTTTCAGAACCGTCATTTCCTGAACATCAGAATTGTTCAGAAAGTTGATGTTGTCATAAAACATCCCGTCCACTACATATAAAGGGGAAGTATCTCCAAAAGATCCCATACCGCGAATAGTCACCTTAGGACCATCACCGGGAGTTCCCGAATTAATGATATTGACTCCGGGTACCTTCCCTTGTAGTGCCGCCATGGGGGATGAAGTAGGCACATTTACAAAATCCTTCTCCTTAATCACATCAATCGGAGCAGTCAAGTCCTTTGATTTTGCAGATCCATAGCCGATCACCACCACTTCTTCCAACGCTTGCACATCTTCGGCAAGGTTTACATTGACGGTACTACGTCCGCCTACATTTACTTCTTGCGTTAGCATTCCGATATAACTGAATACTAACGTCGCATTATCCGGCACATTCGTTAAGGTATAATTACCGTCGATATCGGTAACCGTTCCATTCGAAGAGCCTTTTACAAGAACGCTGACTCCGATGGCCGGTTGGCCGGAGGCGCTCTCTGTCACCACTCCCTTCACCGTTATTTGCTCTTGGGCAAATAGAAAGAAGGGTACGCAATACAAAACAAATAATAAAAACTTCTTTACTTTCATGGGTCAGTTTTCTTTAATAATATGTATTTTTAAAAATCACTTTTGTTACAAAAACATTACAAAGGAAAGCGGATTTCACCCGGAAACTAAATAAAGCACCCCTCTAAAAGTACGATATGTTTTATAACATGTTTTCAAAGGGTACGTTTTCACTACTTCATCCGATAGTATATCGCTGACAAATAGAATACTTATAAAAATGAAAGGAGAATGAAAAACGAAGAGATTAATGGAAATCGATCATGAACTCTACCAAATTCTGATCTTCTTGAAGGGCTAATTTTTTACGCAAACGATAACGGGCAGCTTCCACTCCGCGTAAAGTTAGGTTAAGCATATTGGCAATATCTTTGGAAGAATAATTAAGCCGTAACAAGGCGCACAATCGCAAATCGGACGAGGTGAGCGAGGGATAACGCTCTTTCAGTTTTCGGAAAAAGTTTTCGTGGATTAAATCGAAGTTTTCCTGAAATTGCCCCCACGTATCCTCGCCTGACGTATGCGATCCGATGAGTTTCATTAGTTCGGCGCCTTCGCTCCTTTGTATTTTCCCCGATTTCAACGCCTCCTGAATACTCTTCTTCAGCGCATTCAGGAACTCTTCATGCTTGATAATAAGCATGGAGGCATTCGCCAACTCTTTACTTTTATAGACCAACTCATTTCCCAATTGCTCGTTCTTTAATTGTGTAATGAGTTTTTCCTGCCGTTCCAACTGCACCAAACGTTCTTTCTCCTGTTGCATAAACAGCTTGTTTTTCCGGCGGACGATCATCTGGATATACACTTTCACTAACGAAAACAGAACAATCATGCCTAAGAGAAAATAGAAGAACAACGCCCACGACGTTTTATACCAGGGATTCTTAATGACAAAAGGATATGTCAGCGTTGCCAACTCTTCTCCGGATTCATTCACAACACGGGCATTCAGCACATAGTCATTCGCCGGCAAATTGGTATACGAAATCGTTAAATCCGATGCAACGGGAATCCATCGATTATCGTAATCGCCCAAAAAACATTCTACGGAAAAACCGTTTTTAGAGAAATCGGTATACCGCAACTCGAAGGTTATATTATTATCGGTATAATCAATTATATTCTTACCTTGTAAAGAAAGACGTTGAGTAATGCCATCTTTCCGGTTATAACTGGAAGCCGAAGCGATTTCGAAATGCCGGATAGGTTGTTGCGTGGAACGGGAAAAATTGTATTTGCCTATTCCTCCGTTCAAACAAAAATACGAGTCTCCGTTTTTATCGACGTATACATTTCCCCTGCTGTAATTAGGTGGATTATTCAAGATACTGAACGGGATCTTCTCGTGAACGGTGTAATGGTTTTCCGAATTATATTTTACAACGGTATATTCTTTGTTTCGAACAAACCAGAATAGACTATCATTAACAGGAACGATATTGCGCGTATCCGAAAGATTCGGCAACTCTTCCGTAAGCTGTTCAAAAGGAATAATTTTTCGTTGCAAATCATCATACGTATAAAACCGGAAGCCATCGGAAAAAACGATACGCCCTTTCAACTTCGAAATTTTCACCGGATTAACCGACTCCAACGCACTGTCGAGTTTCAGATAAAAATCTTGTTCTACGATACGTTGCAAGCCATTGTCCAGCCGTAAGCGATACAATCCTTTATACATATGGCTCGCCCAAATATTTCCGGTATGATCGATTTCCAGTTGATTAATCAAATCGGAAAATCCTTCCACCCGGTGACTGAAATACCATTCGCCTTTCGCATCCTTCAAATAAACAAGCAAATCGTTGTAGGTAGACTCCAACAAGAATTCCGTTCCGGATATCGTCATTCCTTTAATATCCATTCCGCCTGTACTTACTTTGGGAATGGGAATCGCCCTGTCATTGCGAATTAACGAAGTCCCTTTGTTGTTTCCGGTAATAATATGCTCTCCGAAAGCCCGGATAAACCACGATTGTACATTCAGGGAAGGAATCGATTGAAAATTCCCCTTCGACTCGGAATATTTATAGACTCCCTGGTTTGAAGCGATGTATAACTGATTGTCTTGGACCAGTATCTCCTCCACTAAACCGATTTGGATATCTTTCGGTTCAAAGAACGACAAAGGAGAGTTAGTTTGAATGTACGACACGCCGTTATCGAGAGCCGTCCAAAGATTATTCTCATTATCAATAAACAGTCCTAAGCACGTGTTATTATTCAGGCCGTTGGAACGATTCAGATGCCAAAGTTCCTCTCCGCGCGCATTAAGGGCAAAGAGCCCCTCATTGAGCGTACCTATTATTAAAACAGAATCCGGCAATAAGGCCGTCCGGTTGACAATAGCCGTATTCAGTTTCGAGTCGATGGCCGTCGGGAAGTGCGATAACTGAGACGTCCGCGAATCGAAAGAGTAGATACCGCTTTTGGAAGTAACAAGCAGCAACTTTCCCTGAAAAGGCAAAGCCGAAACGATAAAATCGTCATTCATCCGCTCTCGCGTCAAGAGTAACTTGAAATCCCGTCCATCGTATTTATAGAAATTCTCATCGATAAATTGGGCATATAGCGTGCCCCCGACATTAAAAAAATAAAGAGGAGCCGGATACGGTTTGTAAGAGTCGATGGATTGGGTTTTCTCATTATACACGAAATAAGAAGAAAACGACTGAAAAAACAACTTATCGTTCAATTGATGAATCGTCCATATTTCATCATTGCGAAAAGTATAATCCTTGACCAACCCTTTCAAGGAATGATAACACAATTTGTTCGTCTCATCGCGCTCAAAATAGCCGAACTCTTCGAAAGAACCTACATAAATACGCTCGGCGCCGGAGGAGTGATTGACCAGAATCGATTTAACAGCCAAATTATTAGGCAAAGGGTGCAAATTCCAATTGACGGCATCGAAAGATAACAATCCATAATTATTACCTATATAAATAACTCCGTTCTGTCCCTGCGCAACCGCCCAGTTTTGGTTGCCCGCTCCATAATCTTTAATTCCATAGTTAAAAGAAGGAGGCACAAAAGGAATATTCTGCGCCGAAACAGGTTGCGGCACCGGTAACAAGAGTAAAAAAAACAGTACACTGTATATTATTCTAAATACCATAAAGAATCAGCGATTGTTCAACACATTTTGAATTTCCTCCTCGCTTAATATCTTCACATTCGTAAACAAGAACTTGGCATCTAAAAAATTGCCATATTGGTTGCACTCGGTAACGGCGGCATTCAAACTCGATTTCACATCGGTGTCGAAAGAGAATAACAGGAGGATTGTAAAGTAATCCTCGCGAATATCGAACTTCTCGACAACCACATCCGCTTGTTGTAGCTGAAAACGGAACTCCCGTTCTATGATCTCCCGCTGTAAAGCGGTAAAAGGCAGCCGATCTTTAGCTGCAAACAAGGCAAAAAAGCGCAACTTCTTATCCTGTCCTCCCAAACCCGAAGATATATATATTTGCTGTTGACCCGAAAGATCGGAATTCAATACAATACGGCTACTGACCAGTGCCATAGACGACCAATTTTGCAATTCGGGCTCCAAAGGCGAACTATGATAGGTTTCGATGGAACGATAAGCCCCCACGTCGGGGATCGATGCCAACAGCAGCAAACTCTTCTTTTTGCGCGCAACCGGCTCATCCGGTGAAAACAATATCGCCACCTCTTCATCGCGGACAAAAGGCGTATTCTCCTTCCGCAACTCTTCGAAGTATTTGAAATACTCCAATTGTTCTTCTAAAGGCACAAGTTCCTCAAGGATATGAAAAGACTCAATACCTTGTTCTTTCAATGTTTGGCGAAGTTTCGCCAATAAATCATCCCCTTGTTCACTCATAGTTGCAAAGGTATGGATTTTTTCGGCAGAAAAAGATCTTCCGGAAAATAATCTTAAAGCGAAAAGCGGATAATTTGCTTAAAATTCATCAAATTGCCCGATAATTGCAAGGAAATGTATAAATTCGCACCATAAAAAAAGACAGACAACGGAATGAAGATCAAAATAGTCAATTCTTCGCATCATTCTTTACCGGAATATGCCACTCCTTATTCGGCAGGAATGGATCTGCGGGCGAATATTGAAGCGCCGATAGTATTGAAACCGCTCGAAAGACGCCTGGTCCCGACCGGGATATCCATCGAGCTTCCCGAAGGATACGAAGCGCAGATACGTCCCCGCAGCGGATTGGCCATCAAGCACGGCATATCCCTCGTCAATACTCCCGGCACCATCGATGCCGATTACCGGGGAGAGATACGCGTCATTCTGGTCAACTTGTCCAACGAAGATTTCCTGATCAATGATGGCGAACGTATTTGCCAAATGGTTATCGCCCGACACGAGCATGTGCTATGGGAAGCGGTCGATAAACTCAACGAAAGCGAGCGGGGCAGCGGAGGATTCGGACATACGGGAACTAAGTGATGGGAGATTGATAAAAGATTGAATGGTGAACAGAAATAGGATAACAGGAATAAAGAATAAATCAGCTATCGAACGGATAATGCTTTATAAACAGATAAGGGGTAAATCCCGTCATTGGATCGTTTTCGGACTTCTCTCCTTACTCATTTTGGCGCCTGCGTTTGTAAGAGCGCAACAGCCCGATGCAAAAGAACCCGCATCGGAGGATCAGACGCGCCGTAAATTCGATTATTATTTTTACGAAGCGCTTAACGCAAAAACGCAAGGCAATTATGCCGAAGCGTTAGACTTGTTCCTCCACTGCCAGGCATTGGATTCGACAAACGCAAATGTGCTCATCGAGTTAGGCACCTTTTATAATGCGCTCTCGGAAAAAAACAAAGCTCTTGATTATTTCCGGAAGGCCGTGCAGTATGATCCGTCGAACTATTATTATACGATGACGTTGGCGGGCTTGAGCAAAGAGCTCGGATTGAAGAAAGAAGTCATCGGTATTTATAATTCGCTATTAAAGCAATATCCGGATAAAATAAATCTCTATTTCGAATTGGCGAATGCTTATGCCGATGACGGCGAACTGGAAAAAGCGATGGAGGCCTTGAATGCGTTCGAAAAAGGCAGCGGCTTCTCGGAGATGGTGGCGTTAAACAAGTTCCGCTTGTACTCGATGATGAATCAGAAGGAGAAGGCCTTTCGCGAGATAAAGAACATCATCGATAAAGCGCCTAACGATCCCCGATACCTGCTGTTGATGGGCGATTTATATTTACAGGATAACCAAAATGACAAGGCGCTCGAGTATTACGAGCAAGTCCGGGCCGTCGACCCCGACTATCCGGCGCTGATCCTGTCGATGGTTAATTATTACGAGACGACCGAAAACAAAGAGGCCGCCCAAGCCGAACTGCAAAAAGCCATTACCGGATCGTCTCTCGAAGTAGAGGTGAAAATAGAGCTTCTTACTCGGTATATCTCTCTACTGCAACAAAACAAGCAAGACATCAAACAAACGAACCCTCTCTTCAAAACGCTTTTCGAACAATATCCCAACAATTCGCAACTGAATTTAATCTACGGGAATGTCTTGATGATGCAAGAAGATAAAAAAGGGGCGACGAAGCAATTCGAGATTTACATCAAAGATAATCCCGATGATCCGGCGGGATACGAACAGTTATTGCGGATAGCTCTCTCGGATAACGATATGGACAAAGTGATTAAGATCACCACAGAGGCCATCAGGCAGGTTCCCCAACACCCGCAATTCCACTTCTATCTGGGCGGGGCTTACTATCAACAGAAAAAATACCGCGAAGCATTAGCGGTATTTGAAAAAGGACTGGAAACCGCGACTTTCGAAAACCCGCTGCTGGAATCTGACTTTCTTGCTCAAGTGGGAGATTTGAATCACCTGCTGGGCAATACGGAAGCTGCTTTCGAGAATTACGAAAAGGCATTGAAGCTGAATCCGCAGAACCTGCCGGTATTGAACAACTACAGTTACTATCTTTCGCTGCAAAAGCGCGACTTGGACAAAGCAGAGCAAATGAGCGGCATCACCATCAAAGGGGAGCCCACCAATGCAACTTATCTCGACACGTACGGATGGATCCTGTTTGAGCAAGGCTCGTATGTGGCGGCAAAGATTTATATTGAAAAAGCCATCGAGTATGGATCGAAAGAACCTTCGGCAGAAGTATACGAACATTACGGAGATGTGCTTTATATGACGGGGGACGCCTTAAAAGCCGTCGAACAATGGAAAACCGCCAAAAAGTTGGGGAGTGACTCAAAAACACTCGACCAGAAAATAAAAACAGGTAAATACATCGAAAAAGATCCGCAAAAAAAATGAAGACGCTTCGATTTCAAAACATCCTTTTGTTTATTTGCGTATTAGCAACCGCTTTGACTTGTTGCAAACCCAAACAAAAAATCATTTCCTCCACTACGCCGGTCGAGGAAAAGGAGAATAACGAGCTGTTCAGCGACATTCTGGAGCAATCTTTCGATTACGGGACGCTGGCTTCGAAGGTAACCATGAATGTAGAAATGGGCACCCGATCGCTGAGCTCTAAAGCACAGGTAAGAATCGTACGCGACAAAGCCCTGCAAGTCTCGATACAACCGTTGTTCGGCGTGGAAATGTTCCGTTTCCATATCGATCCCGACTCGCTGGTGGTATTGGACCGGATGAATAAACGATACGTGAAGGAATCCCTGACCACTCTTAAAGAAATTTATCCGGTAGGTTTCGACTATTACACCCTGCAATCGTTGTTTACCAACTCTTTATTCGTTTCATCCAAAGAATCGGCGGAAACAACCGACTACCGTCAGTTCGAAATTTCGGAAACACCCGATGCGCATTATCAATTGCAGGGGCGAGACAAAAATTCGGGAATCACCTATTCATTCATCGTAAACGGAGACGACCGAATCACATCCACGCACTTACTTTCTCCTAATAAAACCCATTCGGTAGAATGGAACTATAGCAACTTCTCGATAGTATCCACACAGGTTTTTCCCTATAAAATGGATATCTCGGCATTGGTTTCCGATAAAACAATGAATGTTGCCTTTATCTTTTCGGATATTTCGTTGAATGCTCCGATGGAACTGTCGGTCAGCGTGCCGGCAAGTTATACGAAAACCACTGTGGCAGAACTCTTAAAGATTCTAAAGGCAAAATAACAATGAAACGGCTTCTTTCCCTCTATTGGCTGTTGTTCCTTTCCGTTGCTTTGTTTTCTCAAACGAAGCAGATTGAGAATTTGCAAAAACAACAGTTGATACTGAAAGAAGAAATCCGAAACACCAACAAGCTCTTTTTAGATGTCAAAAAACATACGACAACCATTTTAGACCGGATCAATCTCATCAATAAACAAATCGAATCGCGGAAGAAACTTATTTCCACCCAAGAGCAGGAATTGTCGGCGTTGGAAAAAGAAGAAGCCCGTTTGACAGCAGAAATCGAAGAACTTAATAAAGATCTCGAAGGGCGTCAAAAGCAATATGCAAAGACTATCAAAGGCCTTCTAAACAATAAATACCGCCAGAACAAGTTGCTCTTCATCCTTTCCGGCAAATCATTGGGCGAATCCCTCCGCCGCGCGCAGTACCTGAGAGAGTATTCGCAACAGCAGAAACAACAAGCGGAAGAAATAAAAAAAAAGAATGCCGAACTGAATCTTAAAAAAGAAAAGCTGGAGCAAGCGAAGGTCGAAAAGCAACGGGCTTTGACGGCTCTGGAATCGGAGCAGAACAAGTTACAAAGCGAAGAAAAGACTCATCAGTCGGAGATGGCCGAGGCACGTCAACAACAATCGAAACTGCAAAAGACCTTACAGGACAAACAGCGGCAAGTGAACCAACTGAACGCCCAAATCGAAAAATTAATCGCCGAAGAAGTAGCCCGCCAGGAACGGGAAGCGGCGGCTCGCCGGCGCGCGGCCGAGGAGGCTGCCCGGGCGCGCAAGGAAGAAGAACGGCGCCGCGAGGAGGCCCGGCGCAAATCGGGCGATAAAAGAGAAAGCGAAACATCACGGCGCGACGAGGCCCGCCCCAAAACGGAGCCGAAGATCGAGAGCAATACGGCTACGGCATCGGCCGAAACATTCAACTTATCCAAAAACTTCGCGGCGAATAAAGGACGGTTACCGATGCCGGTTACAGGCACCTCGACGATCGTCGGTAAATTCGGTATGAACAAACATAGCGAATGGAATATTTCCACCAATAGCAACGGCATCGACATCCAAGCCCAACAGGGAGCCGACATCCGGTCGGTATACGACGGAGAAGTATCGAAAGTATTCTCTTTCCCCAGCGCCAACACGTGCGTGATTGTTCGTCACGGCGACTATTATACCTTCTACGCGAATATCTATGATTTGTATGTCAAACAAGGCGACAAGGTGAAAGCCGGACAGGCCCTCGGACGCATTTACACGGATCCCGACACCGGCATCTCCACGATGCACTTCCAACTCTGGCAAAAGACCCACAAACTCGATCCGGCTCCGTGGCTGAGAAGATAAAGACAGAGAGACAAGGGGACAGAGGGACAAGGGGACAGAGGGACAAGGGGACAGAGGGACAAGGGGACAAGGGGACAGAGGGACAAGGGGACAAGGGGACAAGGGGACAAGGGGACAAGGGGACAAGGGGACAAGGGGACAGAGGGACAAGGAGACAGAGAGACGGGGAGACAAAGGGACGGGGGATTCCGAATATTCTGCAACGTTTTGACCGCACAAAACATCATATCCTAAACAGGGAAATTTTTCATGTCGGAACATCAGTTAATAACCGCTTGTAAACAAGGAAAGTTATGGGCAAGGAAGACCGTATACGAACAATACGCTCCTACCATGATGGCTTTGTGCTGCCGCTATGTTTCCGACTACGACGATGCGCAAGATGTGCTTCAGGAGGGTTTTCTGACCGTATTCACTCAAATCGGGCAATATTCGGGCAAAGGGCCTTTCGGCGCATGGATACGGAAGATATTCGTGAACACCGCGCTCGAATTTATCCGAAAGCGGAAACGATTGAAGGAAAAGGAAGTGCGACTGGATTATATAGAAGATCAACCGGCCAAACAGTCGGTGCTGGATGATATTTCGGCCGATGAACTGATGCAATGCATCGCCGAACTGCCGGATACCTATCGAATGGTTTTCAACCTGTTTGCCATCGAGGGGTATAAACATCAGGAAATTGCCGGCATGCTGGGCATACCCGAAAGTACATCCCGCTCGCATTTTTTCCGGGCGCGCCAATTATTACAGCAAAAAATAATAACTTTCACGCAGAAAAAAGATGCTATCTGATCAAAGAAATAAAGACATACCCGATGATTTTTCGCTGCAAGCCAGGGAAAAACTTCACAATCATCGCGTTCCTGTGCGGCCGGAAGTCTGGAATGAGTTGGAGAACAAGCTGTATTCCAAACGGAAGATCAGGCGCGCCTATTTCCTATGGGGAGCGGTAGCGGCCGCCATATTGACAGGCATTCTTTTTGTGCTGAATCCGTTTATAACCGGGCGCCCCGATCAACTCGTGACGGAGACGGCTCCTTTGCATGCTACGGAAGCGATCGACACGCATTCGCAACAGCCTGAAAAGAAACCTGCTCAGGTCATGCAAAGGACAGAACGTCTCTTGTTGGCGAAGCATTCCGCTACCCGTACCGAACGCATTCCGGAAACGGCAACGAGATCGGTTATTGCCGATTATTTACAACGGCAGCGGGATACGCATCGAAAAGCACCCCCTTTACACATGACGACGGCAGAAAAAAACGAACCGCCACACGAAGAGGGTGATTCGTTCGGACAAACCGGAGAATCAACAGAACAAGCTTCTACGCAAGCGCTTCCGGCAAGCCCCCCTTTGCAAACGGCCGGTAACGATAGAAAACATTCTCTGATCGCACGCCTCGGTGGCGGGGGCCAAACACTCGGAAAAGAAACGGCTGGGAGTTATTTATATATGAACGACCTGCCATTGGGCGGAAGAACGGATTATTTAGCCTCGGACGGAGAAGCCATCGGGCAGGAAACACTCAAGCCGTCCGATTTTACGCAAATACGCCATTTGCCTCCGCTATCGCTCAGCCTGACCGCCGACATCCCTTTAAACCACCGGTGGAGCATCGAAACCGGACTGAAATACACTTACTTGTCATCGCTTTTCGATAAACCGGGCACGGTGGTTTACCGGGGCTCGCTGTCGCTGCACTACCTCGGCATTCCGGTCAATTTAAAGGCGATGGTATATGAAAAGGATGCGTGGAACGTCTATGCATTGGCAGGCGGCACCCTGGAGAAAGGCGTGCTTTCGATTTATAAGCAAGAAATCGAAGATAGCAAAGGCGATGTGGAACGCATCACGGTGCGATCGGGTATCGACGGCATACAGCTTTCGGCAAACGTGGCTGCCGGATTTGAATACCGGTTGACAAAACGGATACGTATTTTCGGCGAGCCGCAAGTGATTTATTATTTCAATAACAATCAACCGATGAGCGCCCGCACACAGGATCCGCTGGTTTTCGGATTAAACGCGGGAGTGCGCGTACGGTTCTGAGTGCCGCAATACCGCCGCAAACGACGGATACGCCTAAAACTGTTGAGTAATGTTACCGATTGGTAAAAGTTCCCTGTTCTACTCAATTGTCTGCCGTTGGAGAAATCCGGCGGCAGTTTTTTTATTTTTGAGACGGCTTCTATCGCGAAGCGGGGAAGGGATGGTGAATGATGAGCGGAGAAGAAATATCTCCTCCACCCGTTCCTTGCCCGTCCCCTCAGAGTTGGATTCTTTATTCTTTGCTCTTTTTAAAAAAAATCGTATCTTTCGGCGGATTTAGTTATTAAAAGGATGAAAACAAAGCAAAAAATCGGCCTGCTGTCTTTTATGTGGACGGTATCCTTTCTTTTTTCTATGGCACAAAACAGTCAACAAATACAGGAAATACGGCGATCGGTTCAGCAACAATACGCCCCCGACAAACGAACGGAAGTTTTCGACATCCGGGTCGAAGAAAATGCTCAATCGTTGGTGCTGAAAGGCGAAACGAGCAGTCACGAGGCGTACCGGACGCTTATACAACGCCTACAAGCGCTTCCTTACTCCTTGCAAGACAGCATCCGCCTGTTGCCCGACGTCCGCCTGCAAGACAAAACATGGGGCGTGATTTACAACTCGGTCGGCACCTTGCATTCAGCGCCCTCTTATAGTTCCGAAACAGTATCGCAGGTGCTCCTCGGCATGCCGGTGAAAATCCTTGACGAACAAGGCGGATGGCGGCGTATTCAAACGCCCGAAAAATACATCGGCTGGATCAATCGTTCCGTGCAACCGATGACCGAAAGCGAGCTCGATAGCTACCGCCGTCAGCCGAAGATTGTGATTACGCGCTTATACACGTCTTCTTATGAAAAAGCAAATGCCCGGTCGCAGCAAGTATCCGATCTGGTGACCGGAAACACGTTGGCCGTCACAGGCACGAAAGGGAAATATTATAGGGTGGTTTATCCCGACGGACGGAAGGCTTTTGTGCCCAAAGCCGATGCCGAAAACGAACAGGACTGGTTCAGCCATATCCAACAAACACCCGAGGCCGTTACCCACACCGCCCTGAAATTTATGGGTATCCCTTATGTATGGGGCGGCACATCGGCAAAGGGACTCGACTGTAGCGGTTTTACCAAAACAGTCTATTTGCATCACGGGATTTTGCTGGCTCGCGATGCCTCGCAACAGGTCTTATACGGAAAGCTGATCGACGACACGGCCGATTTTACCGAAGCGCAACCCGGCGACCTGGTGTTTTTCGGTACGCCCGCAAGCAACGACCAACCGCGCGAACGCGTCGTACATGTAGGTATTTACTTGGGAGATAAAAAATTCATCCACGCCTCCGATCATATCCGCATCAGCAGCTTCGACCCCGCTGATCCGTTGTACGATGCCTATAACAGCGGACGTTATCTGCGCACAAAACGTATCCTCGGCGAGGTGGGCACACCCGGTATCGAAGAAATCAGGGGAAACGACTTTTACCGTCCCGCACCATAAAACCGTATCTTCGGCCTATCGCTTTAAACAAACCGTATTCATTCCTAAAAACAACGAACAATGAAACAAAACAGGCGCCAATTCATTCAAACATCCGCATCGGCAGCAGCTGTTATAGCGGCCGCTCCCTTGATTTCAGCCGTAAAACCCACGCGTAAACCGACTAACGTATCCGTCAATATGAAACTTTCCTGGACTCCCTACGACTTGCAATTGAGACATGTATTCACCATCTCGGGCTTTTCCCGCAAAACCACCCCCGTCGTCCTCACGCGCATCGAATACGACGGACTGACGGGTTACGGTGAAGCTTCCCTGCCGCCTTATCTGGGCGAAACGCAAGCATCCGTCATCGAATTCCTGAAAAAAGTCGATCTGTCGGGCTTTCGCAATCCGGCAAACCTCGAAGAGATTCTCGAATATGTCGACAGCATCGCCGAAAACAATACCGCGGCCAAAGCCTCCGTCGACATCGCCCTGCACGACTTGGCCGGAAAAATGATCGGCGCGCCATGGTATAAAATGTACGGCCTCGACAAATATCAAGCGCCCGATACCACCTTCACCATCGGCATCGACAGCGACGAAGTGGTGCGCGAAAAGACACGCGAGGCGCTCGGCCCGTTCCGCGTGCTGAAGGTAAAAGTCGGCGGCCCCGATGATAAACGCATGATCGAAGCCATCCGGTCGGTGACCGACCTGCCGCTTACGGTCGATGCGAATCAGGGATGGAAAGACCGCCGACAGGCTGTCGAGATGATTCATTGGTTGAAGGAAAAGGGCGTGGTGATGGTCGAGCAACCCATGTCGAAGCATGCGCTCGACGACATCGCCCGCATCACCGAAGAAAGTCCCTTGCCCATCTTTGCCGATGAATCGGTGCAACGGCTGCACGACGTGGAGCGGCTGAAAGGCGCTTTTTCGGGAATCAACATCAAGCTGATGAAATGCACCGGCCTGCGCGAGGCATGGAAGATGCGCAACCTGGCCGAAGCCTTGGGAATGAAAGTGATGATCGGGTGCATGACCGAAACGTCCTGTGCCATTTCGGCCGCGGCACAGCTATCGCCGGGTCTCGATTTTGCCGATCTCGACGGCGCATTGCTCATCGGAAACGATTGCTTCGACGGGGCGCAACTCGAAAACGCAAAGATCATTGCTTCCGATCGTCCCGGCATCGGGGTCGTTCCCAAGCAGAAAATCCTTTTCGGAAATTAGAAACTGTTTTGAGAAACTGTTTAAATTTCTTACGAAGACTGTAATTAAACTATTCTTCGCCTTCAAAAAGTTTCTTTTTTGTATTCTTCTTCCTCTTATTTGGCTCAAATAGCCCGCTATTATCGCCAAAACGAGAAAGAACACTGCTAAAAAATAATTCTTTTTGAATCGCGAAAGAAATTTAAACAGATTCTTGAATTTTTTGATGCGGCGTTTTTTAGTCCTTTTTTGATGGATTTGGGCTTTCCGATCTTACCCTTTCAACCTTTTTAAACGGCCCTCCTCGCAGGACCCTTTACGGTGAGGGGGGGGTGTGCCGTTTATTCCCGCCTGTTTCAAAAAAAAAGAATCAAAAATTTTGCGGAATCATAAAAATAGTGTAATATTGCCGTCATAAATCAAAAACAAATGGGGTAATCGAAAAATACATCGGTTATATCCTCTTGAGAAATACTTTCCCATCTCGATATTTTTGGAGCAATAATTTACCCCACCTGCTTTCTTTCGCTCGAATTGAGCGCATCTATCACTCCGCCACTTCCGCCTCCCGTGAAGCAATGCTATCGCGCGTTCCGCCATCCGCGGCAGTCGCTTCGGGAGGGACGCCGGGCCTGCCGACCGCGTCGATAGCTCCACGGAAGAGAAGTTGCGCGTATTTACCCGGTCAATCGATCCGAGGAAAAGAGAAAGTATCCATTGCGCCGGTCGACAGCCTCACGGAAGAGAAGACGGGCCTATCGCCCCCGTCGCCCGCACCGCGGAAGAAAAAAACGACTCATCGCACGCGGAACTTGGCATTTATTTTATTTATTTCCTATCCTATAAAAACAAAAAATCATGTTAGTAAAAACGACAAAATTATCAAAAGTGTTTTTGATGGAATTTTTCCATCTGATGAAAGTGATTGCAGACTATCTTCATAAAGAAGATATGGAAGTGTTGAAATTGACGGCGGTTGCCACGTCGTTCTTTTTGGCGTTCGACAAACTGGACGTGGCGGTGAAGCAAGCCGATAAATCGAAGTTCACCGCTCCCAAAAAGGAGAGCGACGATTTGCGCGACAACACGCTGATAGGGCTCAGCAGCACGATACGCGCCGCCATGCGGTACCCCGACGCGGACATATCGGAATCCTCCCGGCTGTTGTTGATCGTGGTGGAAAAATACGGGAAGGACATCCAGAACATGTCCCGCGAACGGGAAACATCCATCCTCTATAATTTGGTCTCCGACCTGCGCTTGCCCGAAAACACGGCACGGATGGCCAAGATTACGCCGCTGGCATGGATCGACAAACTCGATGAGGAGAATAAGGGTTATGAGGCCAACCATATCCTGGGGACGGAGGAAAAAACGGAATATGTGACGGGGTTGACCACCCAAGCGCGCACGGAAATGCAAGCGGCCTTCGAAAAATTGTGCGAAGCCATCAACAGTTACGCTTTTGTGGACGGTGTGGAGCCGTACAAAACCTTGGCCGACAAAATCAACGTGGAGGTGGCCGAAGCGCAACAACAAGCCAAGTTCCACAAGACGCTCTTGGAGAACAAGGCGAAGGGAAAAGACAAAAAGCAATAACGCAAAGGAAGTATCGAGAGAATCATCGGGATTGGAGGAGCAAGAATAAGAATCTCGGCACTTTTAGTTCGGTATCGCAATCGATGTTCGAGAGGGAATCGGCCGGATGAGTTCAACATCGTTTCAGGATTATTCCGGTATTTCCGCTGCGGAAACGAGCGCGACGCCCCGGTTGCGCATTTCCTCCAATGCCCGGATATCATCACCCGGACGGGCATTGACGGCCGCAACGGCATCGGTAATGACGACCGTACGAAAACCGAGGCTCAGCGCATCGAGCGCCGATGCTTTCACGCAATAATCGGTCGCCAGCCCGCACACATAAAGCTCCTCCACCTTGCGTTCCCGCAGATAATCGGCTAACGATAGGTTCGTGGCCTCAAAAGCCGAATAACCGTCGTCTTTATTATCCGTCCCTTTCCGGAAAACCTGCCCGATATTCCCCGTTTGCAGCAGCGGATGGAAATCGGCGCCGGCCGTGTTTGCCACACAATGCACCGGCCATTTATCGAAATGCACCGACTGCGCCGGATGCCAATCTTTAGAGGCGACCACCACCTCGAACCGCGGTATCAACCGGTTGATCACCTCCACCGCTTTATCGCCGTCTTTTACCGCCAAGGCGCCGCCGGGACAGAAATCGTTCTGCACATCGACGATCAATAATGCTCTTTTCATTTGCTGTTTGTTTTTAAATTATTCTTTTGGAACCTATTCTCCGGGAGAAATTGGGTCTTTTTCATAACAATCGAAAGAAGGCTCTGTTCAAACCCGTCAACAGACTTATTCCGGTAGGAAAGAAAAAGAGGCCGTCTCAAAATAGAAAATAAGCTAAACGGAAAGAGCCCGGTGCAATACCGAGCTCTCCTGACTTCGACACTTTTAAAACTCTCTTTTTATAACCATCTCATATTTATAT
>ENA-UOOR01000611-UOOR01000611.1-fermentation-metagenome-genome-assembly--contig:-NODE-611-length-49366-cov-4.556042_pt1 | contig 49366 bp, 38 predicted proteins | sample MGYA00245780_ERZ724029 | MGnify/ENA primary metagenome ERZ724029 (study PRJEB28704, sample SAMN03018315) | fermentation metagenome | biome: anthropogenic terrestrial biome; feature: soil; material...
GGCAGTAATTTCGGTAGTCGATGGACAAAAGTTCCCGTCTGTTTTCGGACAAAAGGAGGCGGTAGTAACATCTTACTCCTGGTGTTCCAAGAAAAAAACCATGTTCTGAGCCTCCATGCGTATAAATCTTTTCTGTAAGGGTAATATCTTCCATCTAGAATCCCTCCTTACATTTCAGCTGAATCAATTTTACTTGACACTGCAGATAATATTGATCCCCACTGATTTTCCAGCTGGCCAAATAGTAATCTATTTGTATCTGTATCTTTCAATACAGACTTTGCCTTTACATAACTTAACAGAAGAAGCATAATTGCATCTCTAACCTTTGCTTTCTCTACAGATTCTTCTGCCGAATCTGCCTTTAAAGCTTCGCCACATAAAGGGTCGATAACCTTCTGATAGTATGGATGGTTAATATTTAGTTTAATAACCATCTTATCCCCAAGAAGTGCTTCTGTCTCAAATAATACTGATGCAGGATATGAAACAGTTACAATGGAATACAACTTATTCATAAGAGATTTTCTTCTTGCTTCTCTTGATGCAGCGTTTTCACCGCCTGCGTTTTCTGACTCATCAAGGATCTGCTCAATCTTTGCGTTCTCCTCCTCTTCCGTCATGTTCTGTTTTGACTGGTTCATCGGAAAAATATCATCCAGTTCACTCATAATATCTTCAGCATTACTAAAGTTATTTTCAGCCTGCTTTTGTTTTGCCTTTTCTGTTGCTCTATCTTCTTTAATACGTTTTCTAAGAGATGTTATGGCTCCGGTTAATTCAATTTTCAGTCTATCTTTTAGCGCGCCAATTGGCTCTGCACCTCTTTTGATATATCTAACCTGAAAACACTCATCCAGTTCAGGTGGAAAAGAAATTTCGCATCCCCACCATCTATCATTATCTTGATATGAAAACTGTCCTCTCTTCATTCCAATCAAATATGGAATTTTGTCATAAAGTACTTCTCTATTGGCTCTTAATATTGAAACACCCTCGTTTTGATCAATCTTTCTTTTCCTTGCTTCAATATTTCCACCATCTCCAATATTTGTACGCCACTCCAATGGTAACAGAGATAACTTAATTCTTATTGTTGCTTTTTCACCATTTCCTCCAGGAATTTCCCACTCAAATGATGTTTCACTATATGGTTGCGCCTTTGGATCTTGGTATTCTTTCGTATCAAACTGTGTTGGTCCTGCCATATATAATGGATCATGTAAGTATACAGTTCTTCCATCTAAGAATATCTTCAGACCTCCTTCTATAAACTTTCTATAAGTTCTTCCCAAGTAATTAGAAATAACCCCATTAAATTCATTTGCATCAGTACGCCTTCCTGTACCATCCATACGATCGCACTTCGAAAGTAACACTAATGTTCCTGTACTAGCATCGTAAAATTCTTCATACTCGGATGGAATACTTTTTTCAATTGGTGAAGATATCTTCTTTTTTCCACTATTTATTTCATCCAAATCAATATACGTATAGAAAAAGTTCCCACTTGCATTATCTCTTGAATATACTTCAATCTTACGAGCTAATGATATTCCTCCCAGTGTCATTCCTACGCCAAACTTGCCAATTCCAAGTTTTCCGTTTTTGTGATCTCTCATCGAACAACCAAGTGTCAGACAATGTGCAAGAATGTTTTCTGGCATTCCACATCCATTATCCGCTACTGCAATCTGTTCTACTTCTTCTACCTGTTTCTTTCCATATTTCTGAATTCTTCTTTTAAGATCAACTCTTATTTCTCTTGCACCTGCCTCAACTGCATTATCCACAATCTCGCCAAGTCCATTTTCTACCGAATAATCGTTAAATCTTAATGATTCATACATATGGGAAGTGTCAATAAGCTCCGTTCCTCCCAGCATTTCAAAGTTACTGCTAATAATTTCTGCTGACATATAAATGCTCTCCTTAATATATATTTTCGGACATAGAAAAAGACCTCACACTAACAAGTGAAAGGTCTCATTTTATATCATTATCCAATATACATATAGAAGTAAATAGAATGATAGTCATCTAAATAGAGTCCCCCTCTATCAAACAACCATTTATCTATAATATTCAAATTTCCGTACATCGCCACCTGATATCTTTTATTCCCACAACATTCGCCATGAGACTTTCATCTTGTCCGATTTTGTTTCATGATACCATGTTTTGGTATTTTTGTCAAATTATATTCGTTTGTACTCATTCATATTCATTTATACTAATGTAAATATCCATCTAACATTACTGATATCTGCTTATTATAGAAGCAGCTTCCAGCATTATTTTTTCAGGATTTTCTAGATATTCTTCTACAATTTCCTTTTGTAGCTTAGTTCCTGTCATTCCATCATATTCTGTATCTGGATCTAAACATCGTATTCTACCGGATTGCATTCTTATACCACTATAATTTCTGAAAATATCAGACACGCGTTCACCTGTGATTTTCATTTCCCTTATCCTTAGAATAGAACTGATTCTATGGTAATTTTCATCAATTATCTCTGGCAGCATCTGTTTTGTTCTAAAATATTCTGCTACAAGCACAACCACTTCTTCTCTATCCCAGTTTCTTTGTTCATTCTTTTCGCTCATATAATTTACCTGCCTGACTTAAATGATGTTTCCCACACGTTTCTTTTTCATATTATTTATCAGCAAAATAGGATCTTGTAAATATTCTCTCATTTTTTCATATGAACCATACATTTCATCTTCGTATTCATCCTCCGTTATTTGTGATTCTTCCGAATCTGTATCATATGATGAATGTGCTTCTGCAACTAACATTAATTCAATTGTATTTGGTAGCTGTTCCTTTTCTGCTTTTACAGTGGTTCTTTCAAATTCGTATGCTAACATAGCCCGATATATGGATTCATTTTTTCTTGCAAACCCATTGCTTAATAAAAAAGCTAACTTCTCTTCTGTTGCTTTATCATTGACTTGTTCATAAAATTTCGCCCACTTATAAAAGTTAAGATTCTCAATAATGCCTCGATTAACTTTAATAAACTGTACCATATTAGGATTAAATTCAATCCATTCTTCTTTCTTATTAAATGAATACAATAGCTCATTCATATCGCTATACAAAGCACCTACAACATATCTCTTGCAAGCACTTTTAACTTTCTTACACAGTTTGATTCGATCTTCATCCCAGATTTCATTCCAGGTAACATATTTATTTTCAAAAGACATCCTATAAAAATCATAAAGTATTTGTTCCAACACACATTCTTTGTGATCTGCAGTAATTGCTTTTTGTCGAACATTATATTTAACTACAATATTCCATGATATTTCCGTGAATCTTGAAAATACCTGCTCAAAGCAGATTCTACCTTTTGAATCAACCTGATCAAGACAATCTATAAGCGACTTAAAGAAAAGAAATTTATAGCTCGTTTCATTTATTGAATGTGTTGAAAACAACCAGTTCACTGTTTTCCACATCTCATCATCTGATAAGGGTCTTTTGCTATAAATACCCTCTTTCAAATCATATCCCATAACTATATCCCTTTCTGTGCCTTGAGCATTTTTATCATAAGTTCAGGGTCATTTAAATGTTCCTTCAGCATTGCATCATTTTCACTATCTCTGTTTGTTGTCTCTTCTTTCAGTCGAAGAATCTGATCATTTTCCTGCTCTGTTTCATTTGCAAGTAATGCCATTTCTTCAGCCTCAAACAACATCTCTAATGTATTCGTTCGATTAGAGCGAATATAACTTAGTCCATCTCTAACTACTGTATAATCATTATGATCTACTAGTCCTTCTTTCGCTTCAAATGATTTGTAATACTGTTCTTTTGCATAGCCAAGATTAATATGATAAACATTTTCAACATCACTCAGCATATCCAAATATGTAAAATTAATACCACGTTTCAATTTTATCTTTAAATCATAATCCAATAAAACAATATCCCTGTACTCAATTGCTTCAACTAATGAACTATAGAATGGTATAAACTCTTCCGTTGATGGCAAAGAAATTAATCTATCCATTAATTCTTCCAATTGTTCCTCGAACCGAATTGCTTCTGTCAAAGTACAGTTTTTGTGTATATCTTTATCATACAATCTGCATCCCACAAAAAATCCGTCTCCCGTTCGAAAAAGAAAAATATTAAAGCCATCATTTGCTTTGTTGATTATTTTCATAAAGAAAAAACAGCTTCTAACCCCATCTTCAAACTGGCACAAATCTGCTGCAAAGATTTTTGTTGCTATCGTTCCTCTATTAGTTTTTCTACTTATATCATCATAAATATATACTGAACCTACACCTTCAATAAAAGAACGCTCATCAGCCCCATAAATTTCCTGATCATTTCCATACAAAAAAATATATCTCTCAAGATCTTCTTCTCGGCATTTTTCTCTCCCATTAATCAACCCCATGCTAATTAATAAGTCCGATATTTCTTCCGTTGTGAAATCTATATTCTCTAGTAATTGTTCTTCCGTGATGGCTGTCCAGTCTTCCAATACATTTTTCATAGTCACCATCACTTATTGATAAATTTTTCAATACCTTCTTTCAATGCATCTCCGTCTTGCTCTTCATCAAAATGTCTTACATAATCAAACATTTGTTTCAGGTAACTGTCTTCATCAATACATTGATCAACAAATTCTTCGTGTAACACTTCGAGTCCACCTAAAAAATAAGAATTATATATCTTCATATTGTCACTGATGAATTGTTTCTCTTCCTTCGTATTTTCCGCAAATGTAAATGCTCGGTAAACTCTTTTCTCCAAATCTGGTTCAGAATCAGTATCCAATAACATTAAGGTTTGATAAACAAATTTTAATTGTGCTCGTCTTTCCTTAAAAACATCAGCCATCATTCCGGCTTCTCCACTTACAGTATTATCAATAACACCTTTCCTATTATATTGATATCCTATCATTGGGCAGAGAATATATGCATCAATATATGCATTGAATATTTTGAAGTTATTATGCTGATCACGGTCTGGTACATTTCCTGCTAATTCACATAAATCTTTCCAGTAATTTGCATGTTTTCCTGTTATCCTAAAGCTTGTATCAAACATATCGCTCCTCCTTATCTAAAGTGTGTAGATGTATCTATTTCCTTACCATCTGCATCTCTATCTTTCTCTATCTTATAGCTTTTGCCAACATATTGGTTCAAATTTGTAGAAGCATATTCCCAATCTTTTTGCATTACAGCCATAATAACCTGATTAGCTGTTCGAGGTAAAATCTTACAAATATTATCAATATGTATTTCATCAACATTAGAGAACGGTGCGTCCATTACAAGAGGATATACCTGTCCCAATTTCATTTCATCATCATCAAGGATTTTATCCTTCGCCATTGATACTAAACTTGCTATAAATGCGAAACTCTTTACTGCTTTTAAACCATCAGATTCTTCTGTTGTAACATCACTGTACTTTACTCTATATTTATCATCAATAAGAATAGATCTTTCTCCATGATACATTTTCTTGAAATTCTCATTTACTCGAATCTGTAATTGCTCTCGTACAATTTCTTCCTTTCCCTTATAGGTTTCAAGAAGCCACTCATATACTTTCTGCGAATATGATATGAACCTTGCAACTCTTGCATTCTTTGTACTACTTTTTGCATATTTATCAATTGCCGATTCACAATTTTTTATATTAGTTTCGCATCCTCCAATATTAGATACACATGTATCATAATCCTGCTTGGCTTCTATGTATTTTGTGTGTGCATCTTTTCTATCCGCTTCAATTTTCTTAGCGTCCGTGTCATCAAGAATTAATTCTGATTGCTTTTCAAGTGCATCATTTAAATCGCCAATCGTTCTGACAATATAACGGATATTCTTGTATTTCTCTTCCATATTACTTTTATAATCTTCAGTTCCCGCAAGATATCCCTCAGCTTTTGATTTATACGATTGAACTGCTGCACTTAAAACTTCTGGTGGAAGAATTTTTCTTTCTTCCATTACTTTATCATACGGAATCGTACCCTTATCTAATTTTGTTCCGCAGATACAACGACCTCTTTTAATAAGAAAATCTATCGCACCTTGTTCCATATCAGGTACACATTCAACATTTTTATCAGTTCCCTTAAGAGAATCTAATTCTTTTAATACCTCACTAATTCCTGGCATTCCAAAATATGCAAATGCTCTAAATTTAGGATCACTAAAATAATTAACCATATCTTTCTTTGCACGTTCAAGTTTTCCTTTCTCTGAACGTAATGTAGTTTCGATACGATCTCTCTCTTTCTTTGCTTGCTTTACTTGTTCGATATTACTTTTTGCAAGCTGAGCATTGTATTCTGCTTCTTTCGATTTCCAATACTCCATCTGCTTTTCAGCATTATCCTTCTCGATAACCAATTGTTCTTTTTTCTTTTTAAAGGTTTCTAAGCTATCCTTTGCTTTTTGAGCATTTGCGTCTCCAGAAGTATCAATGCTATTTTCAAAGCTCTTTACAACTCTTGATAAATGAGTGCTTGCATTTTCTAATACATCCAATCTCATTAATCCCCTTACCGCTTTTGATAAGTCAGTTCTATTTGCTATTCCAGAAATACGCTCTCCACCGAAAAAGAAATAATCTGATAAGTCCTTAGGTAATACCCTATCCATCGATTCGGTAATATTAGACTGATCAATAGGTGTTTTAGTTTGTCCATCACTTTGCAGATATTCTAGAGTAAGATTCTCCTCTGGTTTTTTATTAAGCGTAACCGTCCACTTGCTTCCATCAGATGTTCTGTCGTTACAAACATATTTATACTGCCTTTTTATCGTATAAACCTTGCCATCATGGGTAAATGTTACAGCCACCCAAACATCCTGTGTATCTCCTACCTGCATATTGTCACGGACATCACTATTCAATAAAAATGGGTCTTCAAATCCATTTTTTCCGTATAGACACCATTCAAACGCTCTTACAATAGTAGTTTTACCAGATGTATTTACACCAATTAAAACTGTTACATTCTTTTCGGGATCAGTAGAAAATTCAACTTCCTGATGACCAATATACTGTCTAAAATTATATAGTTCTAGTTTATTAATAATCATTTCTTTTCTACCTCCTTCATTATCATCCCCTTAATCTTTTCTTCCATCGCTGGATTAGATTCTTTTTTTACTATATTATCAGTCTCCATCTCAAGAATTCGTAACTTTATTGTATCCAATTTTTTTTCATCAAAATTCTGTTCCATCGATATCTTCCTCCAAATCTTCTTCTGTGATTCTATATGCACATTCAATATCATTGATTAATTCATCTGAATCTCTCGAATTCAATGCAATCTCCCCGAACTCTTTTATTCTTGCTAATTCTCGTTTTGCCAAAGCTCTTTCGCAGTTATAATCCACACTAAATTCGTTTGCTTCATCTAATGGCCTAACCAACGTAACAAAATCATAAATCACTGCAAATGGTTTATCTTTTGCAAGTCTTAGAACCCTACCTCTCCTCTGAATATACTCTTTGGGATTTGTAGTACTTGCCAAAATAAAAGCTGTTTTGATACTTGGAATATTCACACCTTCATCCAGACACTTAATTGCTACAATTGCCTGATATGGATCTGCTGTTGCAAACTTTCTTTTTATCATTTCTCTTTCAGCTGCGGATTCATTTGACGTAAAATGTGTTACTTTCATTCCTAATTCATTCCCTAATATCTTTGATACAGCAACTATTTGTCTTTCACCATCTTCATCTCTAATACTTTCTTCATCATCTGACTCAAAATCTCTTACCCTTGTCGCGCCACAATAAACTAAGATATGTGTATCATCCTTAAAATCTTGCATGATTGTTCTTAATTCTGTCAGTTTACTTTTTGCTCCAGCTACAATTCTAGCCCTTTGTAGTAAAAGCATTTTTCCTCTTTCAGTTATTTTCACTTTACCTTTTTTATCTGCATGACATTCTTTTGATATTTTGTATGAAATATCTTTATAATCTTCAATTTCTTCTTCATCCAGATAAACTACTATCGGATGATAATAATATGGTGTAAGTTTTCCTTCATCAATCGCTCGTTTCAAGTCATACTCAATGCACTTCTTTCCAAAATACATTTTAAGGCAATCTGTGCCTTCTTCATCGCCATGTCTATCCAATGTTGCAGAGAGTGCTAATCTGTATTCTATAAAAGGATACAATTTGTTTCTCAATGTAGTAGATCCAAAATTGTGTGCTTCATCTACCAACAACAATGTATCTTTTCCTAGATTAGTCATTTGCTCCGAAACAAATTTCGATGAATATGTAGCATTTGTTGTCACAAAACAAAGAGAATCTATCACTCCTATTGAAAAATCAAAAATGTCATCTTCCAGTCGCTTTTTCCAATTCTTTTGCTTTGAAGCAGAATAGCCTATAATTGGAGTCATATTAAATAGTTCTATATCTTCTACCCACTGCTCCACTAAATGTTGGTAAGGACATACTATGATAATTGCAAGTCTACCTTTATCTTCGTATAACCTTGTCACCGCACCTAAACCCGTATAGGTTTTACCAGTTCCAGTCGCCATATCAAATATTCCCTGATAATCTTGCGAAGCCCATTTTTCTATTGCATCTTTTTGGTATTCTCTTAATTCAAATCCATCCGGGATATGTGGAATTCCTTTTTTTATTGAAGTCGTTTCAATTATTTCTTCTTCATCTATATCATAATTAACAGTATCTTTTCTATTAACTTTTATTCGTTCTTTAATAACATCTGGAAATTCAATTATTTCCAAATTTTCATCATCATTGTTCCAAAGCAAATCAAAATCTTGTTGCATTTCTTCGGCATATTGCTTTGATTCTTCCCACGATGTAAATACTACTATGGATTCGTAATTATTATAAAATGCATTTATTGTCTCATTAAGAGAACCAGTAAACACAATTTTATTTCCTTCGCTATCCTCTACAATTCCTACCTTCTCATGATACATGCCTGTAGCCTTATTGGGAGGTGTAAATGCCACTTTTATCTCAAGATGCCCCTCTTCAATTAAATGTGCCAGTAAATTCAAGCGTTCTTCCTGGAAATAATTTTCAGGTTCCTTATATTCTCTTAGCATTGCATCTTCAATTATCTTTTTCTTTTCATATCCTTTATTGATTGCTTCAACATCTTCTTTACTCAAATACGGAGACACTATAAACTGTATCTTGCCTCCATTTTTGACAATCCCCGATAAACCCTTAGACAATTCAATCAAAGCCGTTGATGAGAAAAAGCCAACTGATCTTTGATATAAAACAGCCTCTTGCAATACCGGAGTATAGAACTCTTTCACAATATTGTTTTTATATGTTTTATAATGTTTCAACAAATTCAATTCTGTGAATGACATTCTATCACCTCCCAGTCTTTTTTACTCTACAATTTGATATTCCATTCCATTTAGAAATTCTAATGACTTATCATCATGCGTTTCGACACACACTCCGCAGTATGCTTTATCTGTAACAGGCGTTGGAACAATTTTACATTCCAATCCTGCATCGTTTATTTTTTCTTCTGCCTCAAAGACATTACTTGTGCTATAAAATACTATATGCATAATTTCACCTACAATCACTCAGTACATTAATTACAGCGTCTATCTCTTGTTCTGTATTCAAATAGTTTAGGCTTAACCTAACCACTCCTGTCTCTACTGTTCCAAGTGCTTCATGTGCTAATATTGCACAATGAATGCCACCACGAGAACAGATATCATTCTTATCCAATATTTCAACTATCTCACTTGACTTATATCCAAGCACATTAATTCCTATCGTGCTTACACGATTTACATCTTCATCATAGATCGTGATATTATCCAGTGATTTCAATTGTTTCATTAAATACGTCATTAACGTATTCTCTTTTTCTTTTATTCTTTCAAAATTACTTTCGCAATATCCAATTGCCGAATTTAGTGACCATATTGCAGGCATATTAAGAGTACCTGCTTCATATCCTTCTGGAAATACATCAGGATTGACAAATGAATCACCAAGTACTCCTGTTCCGCCCTGAATCAATGGTTCCCATTTTGGAACTTCTTTACAGCACAATCCACCTATACCTGGCATTGCCATCAAATCCTTATGCCCTGTAAATGCAAGATAATCAACACCATCATTATCCATTGATATTTTCACTTTGCCAGCACCTTGCGAAGAATCAACGAAAGTCGTAATTCCTTCTTTATGCATATAGTTCAACCAGTCGGCTGAATAAATTACTCTGCCTGTCAAATTACTCGCTAATGTTAAGCAAAAAAGTTTCGTGTTATCTTTTGCATACTTACTAAACATTTCCTCTGAAGTAAGAGCCAAATCTTCTCTACTAATAATAGAATATGTTATCTTACCGTCTTCATATAATTTGTGTAGCGGTCTTAATACTGCATTATGCTCATAGCAAGAAATAATTACATGGTCTCCTTGTTCCAGAAAACCGTCAAAGAACATATTAATTGCTTCTGTTGAATTTTTAGTAAAGACAACATTTGTATTTGATAAGCCAAAATATTTAGCCACTTTTTTTCTTGTTTTGTAAAGCATCCTAGACGCCTCAATTCCCAACTGGTAACTTCCTCGTCCTGGACTTACGCCCACTTCTCTAACATAATACTCAAATGCCTCGTATACTTCCTCTGGCTTGTATTTTGTTGTTGCGGCATTATCAAAGTAAATCATTAACTTTCCTTCTTTCCTGCAACCTTGTCACAAATAATGCAACCATTATAAAACTTTGCAATGCACTTCTTACAATGCTGACACTTATTTTCATCAATCTTATATTGACCATGAATGGTATCAATTGCCCCATGTGGACAAACTGAATCACAAGCTGAACATCTAATACAAAACTGATATTTTCTCATTTGGCATTTAATTCTATTCACCAAATTTGTCACATCTATTCTTTCCTCTGGAAGAACCTTTATTACATTTGTTCCGTAAGTGATTATCAATTCAAAACACTTTCTATATTCTCCGGCTTTGTCATAATCAAACACTTGAATATATGTTGCATCTTTCTTCTCAACAATCTTTAAATCACCAAATGGTTTAAAAAGTTCTAATACATCCTTGTTGAGTTTCTTATCTATGATGATATTTCTTGCTTTATCAGACAGGTTACATGCTGTATCCATTATTGTTACATTCTTAACTTTAAGACCGCTTGCGCCTCTTCTAGTTTTCCATCTACCTTCTTCATAATAATCATCCGGATCTGTTTTGCCTGTTTTAATTGCAAAATCATAAACCATATCTTTCCACTTTTGCATATCATCTGGATGATATATTTCTGTTAACATCATTGACCAATCTGAATTGTTCGGGCAGCACCAGCAACCAACTCTTTTATATCCATATTGATAGCAGTCATTCACTAAAAGATTCTTGTATAAAATGTAAAGCCACACATCATAATCAGTCCACTCGATTATCGGCATTGCATTTATCTGTGAAGAAATCTTTGAATGTTCCTGTGTTCTCTCGTAGCCTTTACGTGCTAATGATTCACTATGTCGAATGCCTAGAAAGGAAAGACTGTTACCAGGTAAAAATTCTTGTTCTTTATTCAAATTACTTGTCTTAAATATTGTGCAGCACCATCTTTCGTGCTGACTTGGTGGTCCAAACACTTTCGCTAGTTTAAAGAAATCATTTTCCGTCTCACTAGGTATCATTGGAACCATCGGGTTTTCATTCCCAAATTTTTCTGTTACATATTCGTATGTTTCTTTAAATTCTAAAGTAGTATCTCCAAAGAAATGAATTACCGTATTATCTTGAAGTGCATCCCTTACAACTCTGCTTACTACTGTTGAATCCTTTCCACCTGAAAACGATACGGTGGGAATATACTGATTATCAGCATACTCTCCAGTTGAATATTTTTTATAAATTTTAGATACATAGTCCTCAGCTTCAAAAGCCAATGCCTTCACATATGCTTCATTTGCTTTTACAACACCCATATATGCTGAATAATCACGTTCAACCTCTATATCATTTCGCAACTCCTCAGCATATTTCAGATGTTCTTTATTTTTGTACCATTCTACATATGGTATCCTCTGTACCTTTCCATCAAATAAATATCTACTGGAACCAAAATACCATATTTGTTTATCCGTTAAATCTATCCCCATTATTTTGCTAAGTAACTTTCGTTCCTGTAAAAAGACTGGATTGCAGATAGAGCCTTCTGATAATTTTTTCAATTTTCCATCGCAAGAAAGTTTGTGTAATTCCTTATCAAACACTGGTTCCTTGCATTTATCGCACCAGTAGATCATTTTAAATCTCCATTCTTACATAATTTCAGAGAACAGCCTTGCTAAAACTTGCATTTTCTCTTCGTAACTAATTGATTCACCAAAATTGTCAATTGTAGACTTCATTTTATTAAACATCATTTGACTTTTTACAGATAACTCCGTTTTGTTAAACTGAGTTATCTTCTCTTGATCAGCTCCAGCATTGATTGTAATTTTAATTTCATCACTACCAACTGTGTCTTGAACCACATAATCATTTAACTGTAATACCATCTTTGAAAATGCTTCATAAAAATCTTCAATCTTCGAATCATTCCAATATTCAATTTCAAATCCTGTAACAATCTTTCCGAGTTCCTGGATTGTTTCATCATCACTCATATTTAGATTCATGTTGCCCAAGAAATCTAACATTGCACTGGTCTGGAAATCAAAAGATTTAAATCTCTTTTCCTTCCAATCTGCTTCATAAACTCTATTTAGCTCATGTGTGATTGAAACATCCTTGTCAATTTCAAGTACTGTTCTAATCGCTTTTTCAAGTGTATCCAGCTGCAAATGAATAACATTTTCCAGCTCAAACGTCACATTTTTAATTAAAATGACAAGTTCCTGCATATCCTGATTTAAATCCAGCAATGTCTCGAAGAAAAATCTATTGTAATCCTTGTATGTTACACTCATGATTTCTCTATAATGCTTTGCACTTTCAGAAACATATCTTTCAGTAGTTCTTGCTGACTTCGAAATTGCCACAAAATGCTTGTTCATTGCAGAAAATAATTCTTTTAATCTATTTTTTGCATTCTTGTCAATATACGGAGCAAATACATTTTCTAAACCATTAATGTACTCCAACTGCTCGCTAGTCCAGTTACATATATATAAGCTGTAGTTTTCTGGGCTATCTAATGCTTTTAAAAGTTCTTCCTCACAGTAGTCATGCTCAGAGCCATGAAAATAAATTGATATATTTTCGTACTGTCTAAGTTCATACGCAATTAATACTGATATATATCCATCCCTTAAACCATATGGTGGTTTCTTTAATCTGTCATATATTTCTGTGAACGATACCTGTCCTTTTATGCACTGTCTCAAGAATTTATCTATTTCGCGCTTTACAGGTTCTCCTGCTTGTTCTCCTGAAGGTAGTTCATTTATATGTCCAGCAGTATCATCAGGGAACAATCCGTTCTTTGATAAAACGGCACGTAATACCGAATGTTCTGGGGAAAGCAAAGAACAATTCTCTAATATGTTCTCATCATTCATAATGTATGAAAGAACTTTCCCACGAGCCTGCTTAATTGCTCCTGAAATAGTATTCTTATTTATCAAGTCATTATTAACAATAATCGTATCTGGATAACTGTTCACCATTATTTCAGATGCAATCTGTGATAAGTCATTTTCATTGCTTACCACGTAATCTCTTCCATGTGCAATAACCGCAATACCTTTATCATCAATATTCTTCCATCTTGAAATGATATCTTGTATTACACTCTTTTGTTCATTCAGATATAGCTGTAATTCCTTTTCTACCGTAGGATCATCTTTCATCAATTCTTCCTTGATAGAATTAAAATACTTCGTTGCCACATATCTCTTAATTTCGTATAAAATATCTGCTGCATTCTGATTAATAACTAATAATGATCTTTCTGGAACATTCTCAGCAATTTTGTATTCATCAAGCACAAATTGACCATCCAAAACAAATAATGCAACTCCATCATAATATTTTGGTAAAATACGGTTAAAACTCTTTTTGCTAATATCATCTTTTTGAGCAAACACAGGTAAAAAGATTCGGTTCATATGATAATTATAATTATAATCATGAGGATAAAGTACAAAGTTTGAGAACTCCTCATTCAAGATAGAAACTGCTGCCTCATCAGTAACAGAAGATATGCGTTCCTCAATCATTGTGTCAAAATCATATATACTACTGTCAAGGAAATCATAGTAACCATACTGTCTCATATACTTGATGATTTTCAGCTTCTCCAAATTGTATATTGCACCTTGAATATGTTTTTTATCATCATCTATTACATCGATGATCGTTTTTTCATCAGCTGCTAATGTTCCAGCATCATTGATAATATAAATAACTGCAATTACCTTTAAGATTTTTATCTCTAATGCATTTTCTTCTGTATTTCCCAACTTGTTTATTGCATATTGATACTTCTTGTATATTTCCTTCGCTTCACCACTTCTATAAGAACAGATATTTTCCTCAAAATAATCATAAATGGAATCAAGCCCTACAAAATGGAACTCTTCTGCATTCATTTTTGCTAACTGAGTAAATAATGAATTATCCTCGTCACTGGTAAGATAAGTAAAGAATGTTCTCTCATTCTGAGCAACTTTTTTTGATAACCTGTCCAATGCATATAAGGTAATTGGATGAAGTGGAAATCCACCTTCAAATGGATTCACGTTTTCTTCTTCTGGTGGCAGTAAAAATCCTTTAAAATCAAATGCCTGATTATATAATTCATTTAATTCCGTTTGATATTTCTTTCTAAATCCATTCCATTCCTTGGTCTTAGGAATAATATGTGGAATTAATGACAGACATTGATCATACTTTATATTGATTGATGTAGATTTAAATCTTCCTTCAATCTTTTTCCATTCATCACTAACTGATTTTTTCATCTTATCAGTATAAAGAGATAACTGTTTATGTGATACTAATATCAGATGATTATCAAAGTCAGAGTGATCACAAAACTCTGCTAGATCTTGAACATCTTTAACTCTAATATTTTCGCCAGCATCCTCAATATATCTACCAAATTCATCAAATACAAATACGATACCTCGGTAATTGTCCTGAATCAGGCTATTTGCCAATGTAATGTTATCAATAAGATTACCCGCTTCACTAACAAATTCTGCACCATATGTCATTGCCTTGAAAATCAGAGCAAAATTCTTCTCGCTTGATGAATCATATACTTCAAGTCCTTTGCATAAATCTTCAAGTTTCACTTCGTTTGCTTTGCATATTTCTTCTAGTCGCTTAGCAGACTCTTCTCCTTCTTTCCACTTGTTAATTAAGATCAAAGCATCATCAAAATAGCTTTTAAAGCATACATTAATGTTGTTTCGCTCTAATTCTTTTTTCAGTGAGAACGTAATGCATTTGTCAAATGCATCAAAATTTGCGTATATTGGCACAACTAAGTATGGTTTTTCTTCTGTTACAAATCTTTGAATTTCTTTTGCCAATTCCTTATCATATTTTGAAATTGATTTTAAAAATTCTTTTAGTCCTTTTCCACTCGTATTAAGGTGTCCTAATAAATCACTCAAAACAGTAAGCAAATGTGACTTACCTGTACCATATGAACCATAAAGAATCCTTGAGTGCATATCCGCATTCTGATTTATTATCCCAAATAAATACTCTCGAATAATCTCGGTTGTTGTAATATTAGGGATAAAGTCAGCTAGCTTCTCCTCATCCTTCATATCAAAACATATATTCGCCGAATATTTATATTGTCTTTTCTTCGTTACTAAACTTGTATAGTTCATTTCTATCGTTCCTTATCAATATAATATTTTGTTATTAAGCTCTGGTAGTCATATCCATTAAACTCAATAAATCTATTTCCAAAATTATTATTCAAATTAATATATTTCTTATTTTCTGCTGCCATAAGCATATCGAGAAGTTTTGAATACTTCAAACTGAAATACTTTCCAACTTGATTCTTCTCTTCCATCAATCTATCTATATTTACCTGTTTGCCATTGATACTGTCTTCTTTATTGTCATTGGCAATTGCATATATCAATATTTCAAGAGGAATCTCTTTCTCTGTAAGCTGTCTCTTTTCATATGTTGTTTTGTCCTTCATCTGAAGGATGCCTAATGGTGCTAAGAACGGATATGTGTCTTCATCCATAATGTTGCTTTTATCGAATTTTCTGTCGCCTACATAAGTATTCTTCAGGCAATTAAATTCTTTTTCAACTGCATCCTTTTTTACATTCATTCCATTTACAGCTAAGTATGTGTGGAACCCTTCTACAAATGATTCTTTCGTGAATGTATTAGACGGAAACTCATTAAATACCCAATACCATGCTGTTGCATTCTCTTTGTTCAATGCAAGATTTCTATGCATCATAAGTAATGAACCTTGTCTCTGAAAATATAAATCATATTTCTTTATATCCTCATATATTGATTCTGGAACCAACCTTATACCATTCTGTGTTTTTTCCTCATAAGTCAATTGCATAGCTTCTGACCAATATCTCAGAGCCTTGATCATAATACGTCCCAAGCCGATATTATCTATCGCCTCTTGTTCACTGCTTGGAGTAAAAATCATGTCATCTTCCTCAACCGCGCGAATAATCTTAGTACCCCATCCACTTCTCATATAAAAACTGCCATGTTTATTTACTACCATTCTATTTGTATCCTTCCTGTTGTTCGTTCTGTTCTGGTATTTTTTCAACCACGTCGCCAATATCACATTGAAGAACATCACAAATTCTTTCTATCACCTTCAATGTAACAGGCTCGTCTTTAGACATTTTCGCCATTGTCCCTGCGCTTATCTCTGCTGCTTCGCAAAGTTTGCCCTTGTTAATATCTTTGTCGATCATTAATTTCCACAATTTTTTGTATGAAACTGCCATATCTTCACCCACATATTACTTTATGCCTATGTTAACATTTTACCATTTGCAAGATGACACACTCCGCCCATCCTACTGTGCATTATATCATATTGGCGAATAAAAATCTCTATTTTTGTGAAGTTTTTTTCTATTTTCATGTTGCAGATTTTATCACTTTAATTTATTGAAGCATTATACTCCTAGCGATATTTTATATTCCCAATGTAATGCCCCCGTTTATTTCATTTCTTTCGATAATCACCTACAATAAGGGATATCATTTTTGATATCCCTTAAATTAACACTTTATACTATTTTTTGTTCCCACTCTTTTTTTATCTTATACAAACGGGCATCTTTTTCATAATATTCCATATCCATCTTTACTCCTACTTTATCTACTGTAATGGTTGCAATATTATTTTTATCACCGTGAAACAGCTTAGATTCCTTGACAACATCTACAATAGCTGCAAACACAGAATCCAGTTCATTCTCATCCAATTTACCTTCTTCTGCTAATTCATAGCACTGCACAGCCTTTCCATCAATAAAAGCATAAAAGAATACTTCGTAGCTTGTCTGGGTTATTGATGCAAAAAATACAGTTTTATCACTCCCAGTTGGAATGATTGGTCTAACCTTATCATAAATTAATGTTTCTGGTTTCATGACAATGCCTCCTTATCTCGGCTCATATACTTTGTAAGATTTTTTCCCCGTTGATTCATCAAGAACACCTACAGTAACTCTTGTAGGATTTTCTTCTTCATCATATTCAACTTTTACAGATGTAACTGAACCTTCTATGCCATCTGCTTTCATATCAGCTAGTTCTTCTTTCAAGTTATTGTAATCCTCATCACTAATCTTTTCATTAAGAGAATCCAATAATTCTGTTGAATTTTCCTTGTTATCAAATTCAACTACCGTCTTCTTACCGTCAATCGTGTATTCTGCACGAATCTTTGATGGACGTCCAGAATCTTCCTCATATTCCAAATCAATATGTACCGTGACCTTTTTTCCTTCTTGAAGTGCTTTCGAAATTTCATTTTCCATCTTCTTATAGTCACCACGATTTATTGTACGGCGCATTGGTACCAGGTTTTCTTCTCCCTCTGCACCACCTAAAATTTTAGCAATGATATGACCGCCATCATCGTCTTCCTGACGTTCCTCTCCACCCGATTCCTTTTGCTCCTTGGTATTTCTTGTTCCATCTTCTGTATAAGATGGTTCAGAATCACATGAAATCTTATTACCATGTTCATCTGTCCTATATTTATTGCCATTTACCGTATACTCTTTATTAGGCAATAATTCACCGTTTTTCTTATATGTATCCCCGTTATCATCCGTTTCATAGACATCTCCATCTATTTCATATTCTGAATTTGGTTCTCTTTTTTCAGATATATCGGGTTTCTGCTTTTCACTTTCCGTTGCATCATTTGATGTAGTCTCATTATTCTCAACATTGTTTTGCATACTATTCACTTCGGATTTCTTGAAAAAATCACCCACATCAAACAATTTGCTGAACTTATGCTCAGCCTCAACTGGTGTTAGTTCAGGTGCTTCTTCCGGCTGTTGTGATTCAATCTTGTCATCCCCCATTATTTTATCAAATTTTTCTAATGATTCTTGGCTTATTTCACTGCCACTACTATCTTTAATTTCTGATGCTTCTGATATCTCACTCATTCCACCTAGAAAGTCCATACAATCACACCCCTTTACATATATTTCATCAGTCTTTCAAAAAGCGACTGTGATTCCAAATTATTGTCCATCTGTGCTTTTTCTCTTGTTAGGAGTGCAATAATTTTTTTCTGCTCATCAACTGTAAGCAAAGTGATATTTGGCTCAAGCATTTCCTTTATGCAATCATACCAGGTTTCAATATCTGATTCTTTCCCTTTTGCCAATCCAAATGCTATTTCAGAATTGAAAATATGATATACGACCTGTCCTCTTAATTTCTGTATTTCATCTTTCTGTGTTGCATCGGTATACTTGATAAAAGCCACCTTCGAATCCGCTGGGATAGATAGTTTATAAACATCTTCAACTAGTTCTGACACATACTTCCTATCTAGTTCATTTCGCTTATCTAATGGTAATAACAGGTATTCCAAAAATCTCGTTTTATCACAATCTGGTTGTGATTTTTCTTCATAATGATACAATGGAACATCCTTGAAATTCGTATCAATATTACAGAGTACAGGCTCAAGCCAATTATTCTGATACACTGCTGCCACAAATGTCTTCAATCTCGATAACTCCAATATCTGGTCATCATTCAGGCTTGCAGCTCTTCCCACAAGTTCCCTATCATCCAAATCCGGAAGTCGAAGTATAATCTTTGTATTTGTATTTCTTATAACAGACATATCCATAAGACCCGGAGCCTGATCAGCAATAATAAATCCTTCTCCATATGTTCTCATTTCTGCTATAGAATTAGCCAGCATCTCCACCGATTTACCTAGGAGATTTGAACCTTCGCTAGTCTGCTCTGTAGAAGTTCTTTTCAAAATATTATGTGCTTCTTCCAAAACAGTCATATGCTTCAATGGTGCATTTCCACCTTTAGCATTTGCCATTCTATATTCCTGTAATTTCATAACAAGAAGTCCCATAATCAATGATTTTGTTTCACTTGACCCTGTTCTACTCAAATCCACTATTACATTACTATCGAACAGTTCTTCCCCTGTTAATTCATCATTCGTGAAAATCTGTCCATACAAACCATTCGTAAGTGATTTTAATCGGGTACACAATGCACCTTTATAATCTCCTTTACTATCAGCAGAATAAGCAGATTCTTCCATAACAACTGTAATCTGTCTTAACACATCAATAAACGAAGGGAATAGAGGTTTTCCATTTGTATCTGAATATCTACTTTCAGATGACTCAAGATTCCATCCTGCAACAAAATATGCTCGTTCTATTGCATCTTTTAACACCGCTGGCATAGCAGCATACATCGGCCAACACACATTAAATATTTCAATTAAACGGTCGATGTGTTCAAGAACATGAATGTCTTCTGGGAAACTAAATGGATTGATTCTAAGCAATGGCATTTTCTTGTAATTCGTGCCATACACTTTCACATCAGGATAACATCCAAATCTATCCTTATATTCGCCCTTTGCAGGTTCAATTACAAGGAACGATATCTTATCCTTTTGCCCTTTTACAGCCTGCGCCATTAACTTATCCAAAATGGAATATATCGCTGTTGATTTTCCCGCACCAGTTGAACCAGTGATAAATGTGTGCATCGACAAACTTTCTATATCTATCGATACTTTCTGTTCATGATTTTTATTTCCCTCATCATGTCCCATGTGATAAAGATTTCCAAGAGTCATACTCCTATCACTGCTTTCAATAACATTTCGTCCAAACGGTGCCATAGGAACGACTGTAATTCCTGTAACAGACTTTTTAGGTAATCCAATTTGAATTGCCAATTCATCTCCACTAACGATTGATGCAGGAGTTACAATTATTCCGTCACCCTTGCTCTGATAGAAACGAGGGTGTACCAAAGACCCCATGTATCTACTGATGACCTTAGTGTCCTCTTCTTTATACCAAGAATTTATGTGTGATGCCTGCACACTTGAATCTTTACCACGCATCAATGCATTATAATTGCTTGCAACAGTTAGTGCTGTTTCTCTGTTTTCTGCAATTACATATGCAGCACAATCAAATGCTCCGAAACTCTCACATTCATCCAATCTTTCCAAGTGCATATCAATCTTATCCAATAATGCCTTGACTGACCTATTCTCATAACTAAGTTGTAAACTTTTACCTGCCATTTTAGCAGATGAAGTCGTATCTGTTACTGTTTGATTACGCTGTTTCATTTCCATCGATGTGTCAGTTTTTCCGGTTGTATCTGCTGTGCTATTATTAACACCTGCATTAAATCCAACATTCGCAGATACCACAAAACTCACACCAACACTTGCACTACCACCGAAATACTTTCCTTTGGATTTCGTCTTGCTCTGAGTCATAGCAATACCTTTAGATATGCCCTCAGATATTCCATCCGTTCTTGCCTTTGACAATGATAAAGTATCGCTTTCATTAATTGTAACAGTGCTACGTGCAAATGTAGACAGCTGTGTATGTAGCATTTCATAGCCCTGTTTAATTACTTGTATTTCTGATGTTTCTACTGGATCCGCCAACATTACAATCGTATACTTTTGACCCTTTAGAGAATCAACAAGATTTTCAATGCCTTGAACGTATCCTTCAATGCTTTTATCATCTTCGTCTCGAAGTGCAACGATACCAGACACAGATGAATAGCAGTTTTTTTCATTCGAAAGTACGGTATCTCTAAAAGCATTTACATTGTCAGAAGATACTTCTTCTAATTCTGAACCTATAAGATTTCCAAGTAATGCACCTTGAAATGCAGATGCATCAGCACTTCTTCTTTTTACGCTTGCCTCTTTAGAATCTCTTGCATTCTTTGAAACAATCCCAAAATAATAGTCGATTTTATATCCATCACTGCTGATAATGGTTGCAATACTGCAATCGATAGATGATGCCACATTAACAATCGTAGTCAGCTTATTCAAAAAATTCTCTTCTCGGTTCAGAACCAATTTTGTTAATTTATAGAATTTACCACAATCTGCAATGCTAATATCAATATCTTCTTCTGATGGCACTACCAAATCATAGCTTTCCAGCTTATCTAAATAATCCTTTGTTATAATTGCCGAGGCATTATTCAAAGAGCCATTTAACGCATTATTTAATTTACTCTGCGTTGCTTCTAACTCGTTTCCCATGTGACATCCTCCGTTCTTTATCTTATTGCTTTTATTTCCTTGTCCAAAATTGCAACATATTCTTTATATCCTGCAATCTCATTATCCTTATTTTCACACTGTGCAAGAAGAGTTTCAAATTCTTCTGTAATATTCGTTAACAGGTTGTCCTGTACCTTATTACCAATACCCGTTAATTCATCTCTAAAAATTTTTACTGAGCTGGCAAGTTTATTACAAATTTCATCGTAAATTCTGGAAATTGCTTTCGACAACGCTGTTGACAATTCCGTCTTTTGACTCGCTGATGTTAATTCTCCTGAAAACTTTCCTGCAATACCATTCATGGCATCAGAGATATCCAAATTAAATATAGGAAATTCAATTGCACTAACAGTTTCTTCTACCATAATTCTGAACAGTGATGAATCATATTTTTCACTACCCATATCAAAATTGTTTACTACCACATTAAGTAATTTTCTCTTGATTTCCTTGATTTGTAACGCATCCGTGAATACTTCTTCAACTTGGTTTGATGCATCCAAAGCATATTTTCCAAGGTTTTCTATTGCGTCAGCCGCAATACAATATGAGTAATGTTCCTCATAAGTATAATGGTGTGTTTTTTTCCAGAATAAATGTCCAGTAGTATATGAACCTTCTCTTGTAACACTACCAGTCCTTTCCTTGACGCTCAGATAATCTTTGCTTGCCTCTCTTAATTCCCTGACACCTTCGGCTTTTTCAGATTCCAGTTTTGCATTCAATTCACCAAACACCGCTGCTATATCTGCTTTAATTGCACCCATTTGCGTTTCAATTAATTTCTTCTGCTCCAACAATTGCTCTCTGTCATTTCCTTCTAATACCTGAATGCGTTTTGATGCTCTGTCTAGATATGACTGCAATAACCCTTTTAATTCTTCTTGAGCATTTGGAATGAAACTCTTGGCTTTTTGCTCTAAAATATGTTCTTTCTCTACCACTACTCCATCAAATAATGATTTAATTTCGTCAAAATTCCCAAGTAATCTGAGGTCAGAATCCATATCACTTGAGAACTGCTTTAATGCAGAATAAATATTTTTTTCTTCTGAACTATATTCAGATTCATCTTTGCCAGTCATATTGTACGCCAGAGAAGAAACCATTAATGGATCCGCACACTGTTTGATGACTTCAATCAATTCTGGAGAACTTTCTCTTGCTTCCAAATCTCTTACAAATTCTTCCACTTTGCTCTTTGCACGTTTTTTTATTTTTTTCTTGATTATTTTACATGCCTTTGGAATGTTGTCAGCTGTATTTTCATCTTCTCCGAAAATATCGTCATCGTCCTGAACACGTAAAATATCTCTAATTCCACTATCATACTTGCTTGCAATCAATACAAGTTTCTTTACTCCCTTTTGCGGTAGCTGACTTGATAATAAAATCCAATCACTCTTGTCCAAAAAGCTGCCGGACTGACTCAAGAAAAATACCACATCACAAACTTCCATAAATTTCTTGGTTCTTATCGTACGTGATGCAATTGGGTCATTTAGTCCAGGAGTATCTACAATAGACAATCCTTTAAATTCTTCTTTGTTTAGATACAGAGTTACAGCCTTTACTATCGGTGTGAATTTTCCATCCTCTCCGACATAATCATTAAGGTTTGAAATAAGTTCCTCATAAGAATCAAATTTAATTCTATCTAACCCTTTCTCAAGATATGGATGTGGATCCACACCATTTCTTTTTACCATTTCAACAATTTCTCTTGCGGAAGTGTAGATTTCATCATCCAAATCAACCACTGCATTATCTTCTAATACTTCCCACTCTTCCACTGAGTAGTATTCAATCTGAATGATATTCTCTTCCGAATATTCCATTTTTGTCAATGTTGCAGTTTTTGGTGTAGAAGCCTTTGGAAGTATCTCCATGCCACCAAACAGTAATGTATTTAAAAATGATGATTTTCCTGCCTTAACCTGGCCTACAACACCAATATTCAATTTTCTGTTTTCACGATAAAAATCATCTGTCTTGATTTTGAAATTACTAATCAGTTTTTGTAATCCATTAATATCATCCTCTTTCGCATGTCCACTAATATCTGTAATAATGGTATCCACGCCATCAATAAAGGTCTGAAACTCTTTGTTCTCAGTTGTAAAAATAGCCATACTCACATCTCCTTTGCTTCCTATTTGCCTGCGTACCATTTACAGAAATCATTGTACTCGTCAAAAAATGAAACAACATATACTGCTAGATACTTATCATCATGGTCTGCTACATTTCCTTTTTTCTTTTTTTCCACAAAAAATACAATTCCGTCACTTGGTGCATTTATGGTTCTAGTTTCTTTAACGTTTTCTTCTTCCAATGATGCCATAGCTATTCGCATTGCAAAAGAACCACCTGTCGCACTAGTCTTTGGTTTCTTTTTTACTTCCTCCTCATATACAAGGATGGAATCTCCACGTTTTACAATACTTCCTGCTTGTGGTCGTTGCTTAACAACACATGGTGTTTTAGTATCATAATTTTTAACGCCATTTGTGGAATCCATAGCATTCATTGCAGCCAAGAAAACTCCATATGTATTCCCCGTATTTTTTTTCTGATTCTTTTCGGTACAAATCGTAACACACTCTATTCTTTGGGATATAATCCATTCTTTCGGAATATAATCCCCTAATTTCCCACTCCAACGATTTTTTGAAGGCAGTGGTATATTCTTAAGAATATCCAAATCCCCCAGTAATCTACTCTTTGCAATCTGAGCCAATACTCGGATTTCCTCTTTATCACAACCCATTATTTTTGCCATATCAGCAATAACTGTAAGCATATTAACAGGTGCTTCTTCAGAAAGATTTGCAATTATAAATGCTTCAATCAAATATGAATATCTATATTGTTGTAAATCTACACTTACTTTTTCGATATCCTTGCTTTCAAATTCTAATCCTGATTTGTATATGTCTTCAGCAGTTTCTTTTATTCCACAGCCAATAGCCAATCTGCTTAAATATAATAATCTTACATAAATGTCTTTTTCTTCAGACAGTAACAGATAAGACAAGCTATTTACGAACTCCTTCTGTAAGACTTCTGATGCATTGTTAATTCCTATTCCATTAATCGGATGTTGCTTTGCCAACTTTGTTATAACATCAAAATCTGTTTTTTTCTGTTCATCGGTCTGTGGTTTCATTCTCTCAATTTCAGTATGTAATTGTGAAATATGTTCTTCTATACTTCTTAATTCCACCTGCAAATCAGTTAAATTCAAGATAATCTACCTCCTCGCTTTTACCCAGGCTTTTATAGAGTCCTTATTATCTGTTTCATGTGCGATAACTCCATAATTTATGCAATTATCTCTAAATTGAAATATTGTACCTGTACTAGGCGCCTTAATCTCTTCAGTTTTATAGTTCGTAGAATATGAAAAGCCTCTGCTTTTCGTTGCTTTACTATATGTTGCAATGACATCATCTTTTCTAACAGCCTGTCCTTGCTTAACTTTCCATTTGAAATTTTTACAACCATCATCCGGCATTTCAACAACTAACTGCCTAAGGGATAAAATACCATTTTTCAATATATCTGCTTTAATATAATGCTTATATGCTTTCGCACATTTCTGGAATTCATCCATCTCTGCTTTTTTCATGCGCTGTACATTTTGACACAGAACAGTTCGTGCAACAAAAGAAAGAATACGCAATCTTTCCTTCGTAATTCCAAAGATAGATACCAGCCCGACAATATATTCATTAATTTCTGTGTTTGCAGTTCCACCTATATTAGCAACTATAAGGGCATCTACTACAAAAAACTCTTTATATTTTGTTGGAATAACATCCACCATTTCATGATACGCATTAGTATTGATTTTATAGGAATCTTTGAACAAATCTTCCAACGTCAAATCAATCCTAGACTCTTTCTGTATCCATTGAATAAACACCAATCGGTTTAAAGACAATTCCTCATCTGGATCCAGTCTTACAATATTCAATAGCATCTCCAAATATACTTGGCAGGCTCTTCCATCATCTAATTTATCTATTGGATGCTTTCCAAATGTAATCTGCTTTGACAGTAGCTCTATTTTTGAATAATCAATATCTGTGTTCTGATTTGCAGTACGAAGGTCTTCTATGTCTGAACTTATTGCTTTAATTGTGTCTGTAATATCATTTATACTATGTTCAAGGCTTCTTATATCCTGCTGAACTTCTAGCAAACTCTTCATATGCGATTCACCTTCATTTCTTAGTCTTTATAATAAATCCAATTTTCTCCGTATTCCTCTTCTTCTGACATATGAAAGAATGCAGTTTTGCTTACATTTCGACCTTCATAATTACGTTCTTCACGTTTGTGTTTAGCTACATTCGCTTCAACAATACGTTCTTTCCATCCTGGTATTTCTCCAAGATAAAATCCAAATTGATTATCCATATCAATGGTATCTTGATATGGTGTTGGCAAATCACAAATATCTTGTTTCAAAACAGCCACTGCCACCTTAGATATTCTCATTAAGACAGCTTTATTTTTACCCGTAAATGTTGCTATACTTGCAACAAACTTACAAGCATTCCTAGTGCTTCCACTCGATAAATTAAACAAAATCATCATATCTAGTAGTAATTGATCAGAAAACGTTGTTTTTACTGCTTCATTCATACGAATAAGTATATTTTCTGGATTTATGCTACCCAAGTTTCCTAAGTAATAATCCAATCTGCTATTGTTTGCATCAGCCAATATCATTCGCTGCAAAAAGAGCAATTGTCCTTCATTCAGGTTGTCATCTATAGTAGCTATCATCAGTAATATGCCAAAATAATTATTCCTTACCGAAAGACTCTGTGCTATAATCGGGTGATTAATCTTTGGCATCATTTTGGCAATTTCATATAGTCTTTTATACTCAGAATTATCCATAGGTGCATCTTTATAATTAACCAATTCAGAATCTATACCATTTAGACGGTCATCCAAATTATTAAGTTCTTTTCGGATATTTCTAATTTCTTGTTGTAATTCAGCGATTGTTTTCATTCCCTACCTCACTCAAATAAGCGTTGAAGATTACCGCTGTATCGATTATCCTGATTGACTGCATTATTGTTATTATAAAAGTTGGAAATTAATGCAGCTGTATAATTACCATTATTCGTACAATCACATCCTGTAAACTCATTGTTGATAATCTTAAATTCTCCTGCATACCTTGAATCCCCATCAAAATTCATCAAAACCCCCGTAACTCCATAATTATACCTATATGTTCTAGCCGCCACATAACAAGCATGAAATTTATTATTTTGAATCAGAATACTATCTGCACGATTTCCTGATATCAAAAACATTCCACCACGAAAATCTCCATCTCCCGTTCGACCACAACTAATAAATTCTGAAGTCTCTATAATAATCTGATTGCTTGATACAATATATGCCACCCCATTACTAAAGTCCTTTATAGTACAAGAATCAAACACTAAGCTTCCAACAGAATCAAATTTCATACAATGTGTTGCTCCGATTAAGGTACAATTTCTAAATATTACTTTTTCACAACCTTTAAAAGACCAATCAAACCCTAATTCTATTTCAAGATTTTCAAAGACAACTATTTTTTCCTTATAATCACTCACATATTCGATGTCATATGATAATTTTTTATCTGGAGCAGAATAATGTTTTTCTATATCCGTATCAACAATAGCACCTGCATAATAATTATAAATATACGGAGCGAAATCCAGTTTTTCGACTCTCTCATTGACCAAATTTTTTGCCTGATTATAAAAAGAAGAATCCTGCTGTAAAATCGACTTTGTAATCATACAAATAAATTCTAAATCTGCTTTATTTATTTCAAGAAGTTCCAATATCTCTGCAAGATAATCATAACTTGGAGCATTTCCCTTGCCCAATGAAGAAAGAATAATTCCATCAACTGCAAAATAGTATTTGCAATTTAATTTTCCCATAATAGACAGAAATTCCTGCATATCTTCTGTGGATATCTCCAGTGCTTTTCGCATACACTCTTCTGAGGTATCATCGATGCTAATTCCATTTACAATACGTCTCAAATACAGAATCTGCATTTCTGACGGGTCGTTTTCATACTGTATAACCGTACATAGCACTTTCAAGTATAATCCCTTTACATACTCATCCAATGCGATCAATTCAGGATTAACAATTGCGTACTTTTCGGATTTCAAATCTTTTAACATATTGCGTATGCCATCAATATTTTTACTAAATTTCTCCACAAAATCACATCCTTACTCTATATTTTTTCTATCAGTGCTGCATATTCATCTGTGTTCTTATAAACATCATTAATATGAATATCGTCTGGTTTTACGTCACACACAGTCATAATCACATCTAATAATTCGTTCTTGTACTCGCTTCCGCCAGCACTCTTATTGATAACTGGTACAATTCCTTCGAACATACTTTGAAGCATATCTACAACAGTGCTATCCGTTTGGATACCCTTCTGCTTTTTATACTCTTCTATCAGTTCCAATGGATTCTGAACTTTATCCTGTAACAAATCTATTTCAGATGGTTCCGGCATAGCGATACCCACCACATCGGATATAAACTTAATTTCAGTAAAAAATTCATCCTGCAATTCTTTCAACTTTTTACTGATACCCTTTAGTCCATTTACATTTTTCTGTGCATCCTTCACCAATAACTGCAAAGGTTCAAGGATTTCAGAATCAATATCTTCTGCGGATAGTCTTGTTATAGATGTATTAAGACGAGTCAATTTCCTACTTTCTTCATCAATCTCATCTTCGTAAAAGTCCTTACATCTGACGAATATCAACTTGAAATTTCTTGCAAAACTAGACTCATATACCTGACTGTTCCAATTTTCAATCTGCTTTTTAATTCCTTTTGTGCTTGTCTCAATAAAATCACGCAAATCATCATCTTCCACCTGATCCATTTTGCTAGTAAATGCGAATACATCCAGATATCTGATTCCTTTCAAATCAAGTGTTGAGCGAATTTTTGCAATGATATCTTTTAAGTCTGCAACATTCTTTTTATCTGCCTTATTTACAATAATCAGCTTTGGAATATCTTCACGAAGAGTTTTGATGAACTTAATATCTTCTTCTGTAATCGTACCCGCATCCGCCTGCACGAACCACAAAATATAATTGCTTGAATTCAACTGGCCTCGTGCTATCTGTTCATCTGTCTTAGCAGAATATTTTTCTGAATCCGGCTTTGAGTATCCGGGCGTATCCAAGAATGCAATATTGTCATATTTATGGAGTGGCGTTGAAAAGAATATATTTTCCAGCACATGACCAAGGGTCACTGCGTCTGTAACTTTCTCATCGTCATCATCTTCCAACTCGCCAAATCCATGAGCAATCTTTCTAATATCTCTTGGCTGCATCTGTACTTTTGTATCAAATACATTGATACCTAAAACTTCATGTTTTTCTCCACGAACAATATATGTAGGAACTGAAGTTGAAGGGTCTATATCAGCAGGTAGTACTTGCTTCCCCATCAATGCATTAAGAAAACTTGACTTTCCACTTGAGAATCCACCACCAAGTGCAATGATATTTTTTCCAATCAACTTGTCATACAAAATAAAATCTCTAAATTTCTCATATTCTGACTTAAAATCTGTATACAATTCATAGAAATCTTCGGGTGCATTTTTCTTAAGTGTATCTGGTATTTTCTTATTGATGATTTCCTCTATTTTAGATAAATCTACTTTCAGTTTCCCTGCATCCGTGTTTTGTCTTATGATATTACAAAGGAGTTCAAAATTTCCAACCAGTTTCTCATATACTTCTTCATCGTAAGCCATCTCTGATTTCGCCTATCCTCTCCAAGTCCGCTTTAATATCAATAGCCATGTTTTCTTTCTTTGCTTTCTCGTCATTAATCTGCCCTCTGACGTCAGCCATAGCTTTTTCTAAAGTGTCTCTCTGTGTTTTAATTTCATCTTCAATTGAGGTATTTACCAACTTAATCTGCTTGGTAATAGTCATTTCAATTCCATTACCAACTTCCCTTAATACCTGTGGAAATACTTCATTTTGTAATTTCATACGAATCTGCTGTTTCGCTTCTTCTCTCTTCTTATCTCCTCGCAATTTCATAATAATACCTGCGACAATTCCAAGAATTGGCAATCCCATAAGGATTCCTGCTGCAACTGCGACAACAGTTGATGTAATTCCTTTATTTAACTTTTCAGCATCAAAATTGAAAGAAATATGCACATCTCCAATTGATTCTGCATTGATGCAATTAGCGACACGTTTTAAGTACTTTTCAACCTTAGGAATGAATCGTTTCTTTACACTTACCGTTACTGCATTTCGTACAACATTATTGAGTTGCTCATTGATGCTTTGATTGTTCATTGCCATAGCTACTAAAGTGGATTCTTCCGCTTCCATCGCACATTGCACATCATTCTTGATTTCTTCTACACATTCGGAAATTTCTAAATCAAAATTCTCCTGTTCCTTTGAGAATTTGCTATCTAATCCCGAAAGCTGTTTATGAAGTTTTTCTTCTTTCTCATCTAATTCTGACTCTGAAAGCTGACTACTGCTTAATGTGGTTTTCAAATAATTTTCAGTGCTGTCTGCAATAGCCATAACGGAATTCACAAAACTATGAGCAAGAATATCTTGTGATTTTTCCTGTATTTCTTTCAAGAATTCTTCCAGTTCTTCTGCGTCTCCAGTAAAACTACTAGTTCGGCAATAACGAATTTCTCTATCACCCACAAATCTTTTCAGGCTTTCCTTCATCTTTGCAAAAGTTTCATCAAAATCATCGTTCTTTTTATCATATTTTGTAATAACGACACACAATGGAATATCATGCAAGCATAATTCTTTCAGAATATTTCCCACACTGCTTCTAACAATCATATCGTCTGCTGGAAATGCAACTATATATGCCAAACTCTGTGGCAGATAGTTGTCAATTGCTTTATTATGAATTTCAAAGCCAGATTCAAAACCAGGCATGTCCACTAGCATTACATCTGGAATCTCTTCAAGAAAACTATTTCTTAACTGAATTCTCGCACACTTCACAGTATTGCCATCTGCCTCATATGATCTGTATTCATCTACAGATATATTCTTATGCGCACCATCATTTCTGAAAATAGTAATACTGTCTTCCGCATCTGTGTAGACAATTTCTGCTGGAATAGCAGTTTCAGGAGTAATATCTTCTTTCAATATTTTTCTGTTATATCCAAGAACAGTATTCACCAATGCACTTTTCCCAGAACTGAATTTACCGATAATCGGAGTGCACACCTTGGCATAAGCTGCGTCCTGTTTTAGCTGTTCAATGGACTCAACCGAAATATCGTATGCCTGATTGATTTTTTTAAGTTCTTCTAATGCCGATACAATTCTTTCCATAGTCACTTGTCCTCCGTTTTCTTTATATATTTCCCGGATTTAATCCGTTCATCTTTCGGTCTAATCGCATCGTCTGGAATTGCCCATGTATTACCAAATTTAATGGCACCCTCGACTCTTCCCTCAAGGCATAAAGTATTAATCCTTCTTTCGCTTAAGTTCCATTTTTCTGATGCTTCTTTTATTCTCATATAACCATTCATATTCGTTCCCTCCATCACAACAATCGGGTTCATAATATACTCTTTTATTATAGGCGATTACTCGCCGAATATCAATGGTTTATTGGTACTTTTGCACTGTTTTAGTGTGTACATTTACTATTCGTTATACATTTTATACATAGATCCAATTTCATTTTTCATTTCCGTAACAAAATCTGGTGGATATAATGCTTTTATCCTTGTTCCCTGTGACAATAAAAACATATTCACACCTGTTCCAAAAGTTTCTGCTTCGATTATTTTGCTATCTCCAACCTTATCTATTACTTTAGCAGTTGGAATTTTATCTAGTATTGCCTGTACAGAAACACCTGTATATTCAAATCTGATTTTTCTATACTCGCCCGGAAACATGAACTGTATCTTCTGACGCAATTCTCCTTCATCAAAATCATGTTCTTTATCTATTTCAAAATGTTTTCTATGCTCTACAATATTTGCAATTCTATCCACTCTGTAATACAACGGTTTCCAGTCATCAACATCACATCTATATGCAATCAGATAAAAATAGTAATCTGAAAATGTGATTGCAACTGGTCTGATTCTTCGCTCCACTAAATCACGAGATATCTTGTAATAAGACACTGAAATTTCTATTTTTTCGTAAATACATCTTGTTATCTGCCATATATTATCAATGACACTCTTGCAGTCACTGTTCACTTCATTATAATGATACATTTCTTTCGCTATAATTTTATCCAGCATTGTTCTGTCATGATAAGATGTAAAATTCTTCAACTTAGAAACAATATCCAACAATTCCATCTTGTTCAACGCACGGCATCCAATCAGCATTTTTATTACAGAGATTAACTCTTTGCTCAAAAGAAAATTATCAAATTCTAAGTAATACGACTTGGAACTAGAAGCATACTTTAATTCTGTATTACCGACTAAATCTCTGTTATCACTTAGAAAATTCTTTATTTCTCCAATGTCTCTGGATATACTTTTGACAGAAACACCGTATTCATCAGCTAAACTTTTGACAGAAATGTTTTCACCCTTCATTGCTCTAAAAAAGATTTCTAACATCCTGCTCTTTTTATTTCCTGCACTTCCCATACGATTGTATCTCCTTTCGTCGTTTTTTTGATTATAACACAGCAAATAGACAATCGTATGTCCATATAAAATTATTAGGCAGAAATTTATCCCTGCCTAATAATCATTTCCACTACTTAACCAAATATTGCAGTGAAGAGTCCTTTTACTGCTCCTACAGCACACCCAACTACTCCTCCCACAATCTTGCCAGGGATTCCCAGGATTTCTCCACCAATTTCTGCACCTGATTCTGCTCCATCCGATATACAGTCCCATACCGTGTCACAAAACCCACTTTTCGTTCCTCCTCGATAATCTGATTCATTATCATCATAAAGCCAATTATCCGCATCGTTGTTGATATTATCAGCTAAGGCTAGTCTCTTATCACGAGGAATTGCTTTCACAATGTAATACAGAAGTTTTGTTAGATTATATGGCTTTCTTTGTTCCCCACCATCTTCCTTATACCCTGCGCAATAACATATTGGTTTGATGTCTAATCCTGTTCCTTCTTTGATTCGTTTTTGCACAGATGCTGCCTTCTTCTTTAGGAATTCTTTTAGTACCTCATCTGGCTCATTCTTTTCCACATTCCAATGAGTACCTTTCATTGCAATATCTGATTGATTTAATGCAATCAAAATACGCTCCTTTGCCTCATCTCCAAGACACGGAATCAAAACATTATTGATAAGGTCATATGATGTTCCCAAGTCCTTTGATGATACATCAAGAATCACAACAACCATATCAATCAACGGCTTGTCATCTGCATCCATTTCGTTCAACTTCGCAATGATTTCTCTCGTAATCTTCTCATCATTTTCAACTCCATCGCCCAATCCCGGAGTATCCCATATAATCAGATTATCCAAACTGAACTTTGAAATTGTATTTGTTTCAGGATCTACACCAACACCTACCTTAGCAACATCCATATCAAATAATGCATTGATAGTAGAACTCTTTCCGCTACCCGTTGCTCCCGTCAGCATAATATTCACTTTTTTACTACGAATCTTCAACAGCCTAGACAAACGTTTTGCCTTGTCTCCATCCGGCATATCAGATTTCATAATTTCTTCTTCGAGCAAATCATAGATACTTCTGCTTTCCTCTTCTTTTTTAGAATCCTCTGACTCCTTTTTGAAAAATGAAGGAATATTTACACCTTTCTGTTCTGCTTCGTCTTTCTCTTTTTCATCAAATCCTTGCGTGTCCTTATCCTGTCCGCTAACAGATGCCCCTTTCGAATTATCTATATCATTCAAAACATCCTCTGGAGACACGGTTCCAATTTCAATTACTTTTTCTTCCATATTCATCAACCTCCGTAAAAAAATGTGTTCTTTAGGTACCTTGCACTAATAAAATAGCATCCCACATAGACATACCCTTGTCCTAGTAAAATATTTTTTCACTTTTAAGCAAAAAAGAAAAAAGAGCATGAGTTTCCCCATGCCCCCCCTTCTCTAACATTGGCTATCTGGACTTCTCCGTTTGTGTTTTCTTCACATCCTTAGTCTCACTCTCCTTAGAAATTGGTTTTGAAGCAATCGCAGCTTCAAACAAATCATCCCCATATACTTTACCCGGTTCTGCTACCATCGCAAAATTCTGTCTCTCATTTGTCTGTTCCATCATATTGTCATACTGCTTCATCATACTATCAATCTCCACATCTCTTGATAGATTTTCGAGCTTATCAATTGCAGCATCTAATCGAAGTTCCATGCTCGTAAATAGCTTTTGCTTTGCTTCCCACGGCTTCTTGAACACTTCTGTTTTTGAAAATTTCTTCTGCTTCTCAGAATAGTCAACTGTCTCTTTATCTGCAAAGGTTCGAAATGTGTTTGCAATCTGCTGATTTGCTTCACGCATTCCTTTTCCGAAAGCATCTATCTTGGCAATAGTCACCTCCGTTTCCTTCTGTGCCTGCTTCACATTGCTTCTAATAGCAACAAGCTTTTCTTTCACGCCGAATACTTCTGAAACCTTATTAAGTGCAGCTCTCCCCCTCTTTCTAGCCTCACCAACAATCTCGTATGCTTTTGCCTTGATATTAGTCTTGACCACAAAGATTTCCTCTTTGATGATATTACAGCGATTCTCCAGTCTGTCTGCGGCTTCTGATACAGATTTCTTCAAATTATTAAGAAGTGTATCTTCCTGCATCTCCTTAATCTGTTCACGAACCCTTGTAAGTTCTTCCGTTACACTATCCAGCTTTTTTTCCAATCCGTCCACATAAGAACAAATTTCAAAGACCTCATTCGACTGTGCCTGCATATTGTTCTGCTTCAGCATATCCATCAGTTCCTGAATTATTTCATCCTTTGTCAGCGTTTTCTTCTTTGTAGTTTCTGTTACATCCATAATCTTCATCCTCCATTCTGTAATGTGGGGCAGAGAAATCTGCCCCATTGCTTTACTGTTCCTTATCGAAAGGGTGTGGCTTCTCTCTCCTGCGGTCTATCTGGAGTCTGTGAAGCTTTTTCTTTCGCCTGATTCTGTGTCTGCTCTTTTGCCTTTTCATAATCACTGATGATCTGGTTATAGAGTTTTTCACGAAATTCCTTTGTGACAGGATAAGCAACATCCTGATAAATTGCTTTGCCCTGCTCATCCACCTGTTTGGTCTTGTATGCCGGCATTGCTACGAATACCTTATCTTTTCCCTGAATGATACTCACATTGTTTACGATAAAGCTGTCATCAAAATACACACGGGCAAGACCACGGATATTGCTGCCTTCTCTTTCATAAGGTGTGACGGTTACGGAGAACTCAGGCATTTCTACCTCAGTCTTTTCGCCTTTACCCTGTTCCTTTTCATGTGAAATTTCCTTCTGATAAGCCTCTAAGATATTGCCGTAAAGCTCCTCTCGAAATTCTGCTGTGATTGGATTGCATACGTCCTTATAGACTGTTCCACCATTTTCATCTCTCTCATTGGAGCGATACCTTGGCATGGAAACAAACAACTGCTGCTTGTCCTTGTTTTCCAGAATTGCGATATTGGTAATCTTAAAAGAATCACCAAATACAACGGTTGCAAATCCACGGATATTACTTTCCTTTCCCTCTTTTGCCTTTACTTCATTCACTTTCACTGAATATTTCATATAGTCCTCACTTCCTGTCCTTATTCTCAGGACAAATAAAATAGTTAATTGGTTACTCTGCAACCTTTAGAACACATTCCAGTCCTTCGATTGCTTCTATCTGCATCCGACCATTCAGCCAGTTTGCAAGTGTAATTACGATGCCGTCCTGTTCATAATAGAGCCATGAACCAGAGTCCACCTCTCCCTCATACAGAACTGTCACATCAAAATCCGGCATGAACATCTTCTCTTCTTCGTCAAAGACGCAAGCAATTCCAGATCTTACGGTAATTCCAAGACTTGGAATCAGAAGATACCAGCCACTTACCTGAATCATAAAATCTTCGTCAATCTCTGCAATATCATCATCCACTTCGGAATAATCCATTTCCGAAAGGATTTCTTCAATCTCACCAAGACGATATTTTTTCTCCTGTTCCATCAGATGTCCTCCTTCCTGATACATTTGACAACAAATCGCTTAGAACCCTTTTCGGCACAGGTAAAAAGAGTCAATTCCTCTTTTTCATCCTGATTCTTAATACTGTTGTCATATGGTCCGACTACATAAAAATCTGTCACCTCGTAGTCCAGTACCTCTCCGTCTACATTCATAAGAGTCACTTCATCACCCTTTTTTATCTCATTTAGGTGTGTAAAAAACTCTCCATGTCTGCTGCCATTGTGTCCCGCCAATACGCAGTTACCACTCTGACCAATTCCCGCAGTTTCAGGTAGATGACCGATTGCTGTATTCAAAGCATCTGCTGACACACCTTCTACCACGGGATAACGAATCCCTAATGATGCAATTTCCAAAATGGCAATGACATCACCTTCTGAAAATATGGCTGCATCTTCTTCACTAATGGAGGTTTGCTCTTCCTCCTCACATATTGTTTCTTCATCCTGCTTCTCCTCTATCTGATTTGTAAAATCTTCTATCAGCTTGTTTGTATCTTTGACACCTTTGAAATGGAAATAAATAGGGAACATAAGGCACACGATTCCTATCAAAATACAAAACACTGCTGCTTTTCGTTTCCTGTCCATTGCTCTCACATCCTCTCTGGGATAAAGAAAACCCCGCTTTCGCAGGGCATTTCCTATCTTAATCTGTTGTTATCTGATAAATATGGAGTATCACGTTCCGCAACCCCCATTGTTTCTGCTTTTTCCTCTTCCTCAAGTCCACTAAGGTCTGCGTCCACACTTTTTGCGTTTTCCAAATCAAGCTGTGCATTCAGTTCGCATTGTCTGGCAAGCTTCTCTTGTAATTCTTCTTCATAAGCAAAAGGCTTCTCATACTCTATCTTGGATGCTTCCATATCATTCTCATACTGCTCAATCTTCTTTAACAGAAAATCTTCATTCTCATGAATACCAGCGAAACTGTTCTCCAGCTTCACCATATTTCCGACAGGACTTGTGGAGAGCTCCACCTTATACTCTGTCTTGCCACGAAGAAGCAGATAATTGATTCCAAGGAAGTTCTTCTCTACAAGTAATTCAAAGCCATGGAACTGTCCCACTGATGTTGTTTCACCAGTTTTACACTTACTGATAGTCTCCAAAAGCTTTGTGCCGCCATCCACCCTTTCTGTGAAAGTGAATTTACCAATGGTAATAGCAAAGTCCGGATTATTGATAATCTCAGCATCTCTGGTCTTGATATCCTCTCTGACACAGGCTAATTTCTCCTTAGCTGCTTTGATCAGCTTCGGATAGCGAATCATGAAGTTATCCTGCAATCCATATCGCTGATTGTCATAGCTGGCTTTTAAGAGTTTCAGTCTTTGGACATCATTATCAATCTCCATCTTTTCCTTAATGAGTGGATTACCTGTGGCAACTGCCTTAATCTCCGCATAGGAGAGTGTTGCTTCATCAATATCCTCACAACTTCGGCTAACGGTCTTGCTTGTCATAACCTGACTGATAAACCGCTGCTTATTCTCCACCAGACTCCAGTTATAAGCATCAAACGTTCCCTTCGTAACATAGCGATATACTGCAATTTCATCATTTTCATTACCCTGCCTGATACCTCGACCTTCTCTTTGCTCGATTGAAGAAGGTTTCCATGGACAATCCACATGATGAAGTGCCACAAGGTGCGTCTGCACATTTACACCGGTTCCACATTTGTCTGTAGAACCAATCAGCACTTTCTTCTTACCTGTCCTCATTTCTTTAAACAGTACATCTCGCTGTGCGTCCGTTTTTGCATCATGGATAAATGCAATCTCTTCTTCCGGAATACCAAACTGCACCAAGGTTTCTTTCAGATAATCATAAACAGTAAAGTCTTTTTCCGGTCCAGGTGTCCCGATATCCGAAAAAATAAGCTGACAACCAATACGGCCATCAGCTTTCGCTTTTTCATATTCTGTATAGACATTCTCTGCTACTTTATTGAGCTTACCATCCGGATTATTCGGTGCATCCTTATCAATAAGTCTTGCATCTGTTCCAAGAAGTCTCGCCTCATGGGTAATCTTTAGGAAGTTTTCTTCACTTGGATCTACGCCACCATTACGGATTCGCTCTGCTCTTACAACAAAGTCCTCCATTACCTGCTTTACATACCAGTCAGGTTCAGATTCAACGATAATTGCCTTTCCTCCACGAAGATCAGGCACATCAAGCTCCAGCATATCCGAAGTTTGCACATCTGCTACTTCACGGAAGATATTCATAAGTTCCGGTAGATTCGTAAACTTATTAAATCTGCTCTTAAAGCGGAAACCACTTCCTTCTACCGTAAGTTCCAAGGCTGTAGTTACTTCTCCAAAGTTTGCTGCCCAGGAATCAAAGTGATAAATACCCATCTGTTCCAAGGCTTCTTTCTGAAGATACAGCTGCATAACATACATTTCACACATGGTATTGCTGATTGGAGTACCTGTCGCGAATACGATTCCTCTTCCATGATTTATTTCACTCAAATACTGGCATTTCAGCTGCATATCCGTAGACTTCTTTGCCCCGGAGCTACTAATACCGGATACATTATTCATCTTAGAAAAAATCGCAAGGTTCTTAAAATTGTGTGCTTCGTCAACCATAATAGAATCTACACCTAATTCCTCAAAGGTAATCAGGTCATCTTTCCTGCTTTCGTCCGTTAAGGATTTCAGCTGTTCCTCCAGCTTTTTCTTTTGTGATTCCATTTGCTTCACTGTCCATCGTTCCCCATTCTGACTTTTCATCTCATCAATCGCATATGTGATTTCCTCTATCTGTTCATTCAGCATTCGCTCCTTTCTCTCAGCTGAAATCGGAATTTTCTCAAACTGTGAATGTGACATGATAATTGCATCATAATCCCCTGTAGCTATCCTTGAGACAAACTGCTTTCTACGGCATTTTTCAAAGTCACGCTCCGTTGCAACCAGAATATTTGCTGATGGATAAAGGCGTAAGAACTCGGATGCTGTCTGCCCAATTAAAGGCTTCGGAACAACCAGTATTGTCTTATTGGCTAATCCTAATCTTTTCTGCTCCATACACGCAGCCATCATTTCAAAGGATTTACCAGCACCAACACAATGAGCAAGTAGTGTATTTCCTCCAAGTAATATTCTTGCTACTGCATTTTTCTGATGTGGTTTCAGCTCAATCTCCGGATTCATTCCTGGAAACTGTAAATGACTGCCATCATATTCACGAAGTCTGCTGTTATTGAATGTCTCATTATAATACTCCACATACTTCGCTCTACGGTCAGGATCAGAGAACAGCCAGTCCTTGAACTTTTCTTTCATCTGATTCTGTTTTTCTCTTGCAAGCATCGTCTCATTTTTGTTGACAACATAATGATATTTGCCATCGCCATCATCCACTCTGTCTCGAACTGTCACAGTCTTCAGATTTAAAGTATCCTCGAAAATAGAATAAGCATCCATACGGCTTGTACCATAAGTCTTGGTAGCTGCTACTGAATGCTTATCCATTGATTTATTTTCGATGAACCACTCCATACTCATTTTATTGAGGTGAACCTGAATACCGGAGTTATACCATTCGCTTCTGACTGCTCTGGCTCGTCTTGGTGTGTTTACGAGGTCATAGATAAACTGCTCGTAATCAGTCGGCTCAATCCAGGTGGTTCCAATACGGACATCAATATCCGATGCCTCAATATCTACAGGCTGAACCTTCTCCAGCGATTCGATGTTGATTGCAAATCTCGCATCTTCACTGACTGCTGCCTTTGCAACACGAAGCTTATCCCTTACATTTCCCGACAAATACTCATCTGATGTCTCCCATCCGACATTTGGATTATTCTCGTTATAACTTGCCGGATTTAAGAATATCAGCCCTTCTAATTCCTGCACCAATGCAGCACGTTTCAATTCTACGGATAAATCTTCTGAGAAGCTTATCTCGTCCACTGAAATTCCATCTTTTTCCGCCAGTTCTTCCCTTACGGAAGTAATATCAGGCTCATAGATGTTTAACATATACGGAAGATTCACAGTACCGAACTCATTCACAGATACATTAAGTGCTTCCACCGCAGTCTCCACTCGCTCAATGACCGTTTTTGCTTTTATGGTTTGCTTATAAAACATATCCGCTTTCTTCACCTCCCCATCTTCATTGACTTCTTCCAAGGAGCAGAGAAGTGGATAGTCGCTATCATCGCGAAATGCAATACGATTTCCTTTCGCTGTGATATAACCATATTTCTCAACAAAGCTGTCATATTTGCTATTCAATGTTCTTTGGTGTTCTGCCAGTTCTTCATCACTACACCCTTCCATCTGAATATCAATCAACTCTCTTGTTATCTGTCTGATTTCATCCATCAGTCGAATTCTATCCTCAGCTGCCTGTGACATATTCTGTCTGACCATCTCAGAATTTTCTCTGTAATACAGTTTTCCTTCATAGAACGTATAAGTAAAGTTCCTTACATCTGGATTAGCTGGTATCACATCTTCGCTGACTTCCTCTGTTTCTGCCACTCTCTCAAAGTCCGTCATCTGTGCCTGAATGTTATGAATTGCCTGATTCAGTGCCTCATACAAATTGAAATTCTCATCATCATTGACACATACCGTATACTTACTTTCCTTGCCATAGATTCGGTCATCTAATTCCATGTGTCCAAGCATCATCTCCGGATGTTCCACAAAATAGCTGTTTACCGCGATTCCATTCTCAGTATAGCCAAGATGCACCCAGTCTGGTTCAATATCAATCTTTCGCTCCCTCTTCTGTAAAAACAAAATATCAGAGGTTACTTCTGTACCCGCATTATCCTTAAATGCTGTATTGGGAAGTCGTATTGCACCTACAAGTTCTGCACGTTCAGCGAGATACTTTCTGATGGTTGGATTACTCTTATCAAGAGTTCCCTTAGTTGTAATGACTGCAACCATTCCTCCCGGTCTAACCTGATCTAATGCTTTCGCAATAAAGTAGTCATGAATGCGGAAATTATACTTATTGTACTTAGGATCAAATATCTTATAATCTCCAAAAGGTACATTGCCAATTACGGCATCAAAGAAGTTATCCGGATAAGTGGTCTTCTCAAAACCAGTAATACTGATATTGGCTTTTTGATATAACTGACTTGCGATTCTGCCGGAAATACTATCTAATTCCACACCGTAAAGGTTACTCTTCTGTAATGCAGATGGAAGTGTTCCAAAGAAGTTACCAATTCCCATAGATGGCTCTAGTACATTGCCACCATGAAATCCAAACTGAACCAATGCCTGACTGATACAGCTTGAAATCTCCGGTGCTGTATAAAACGCATTATTGACTGTTGCTCTCGCTGCCACATATTCCTCTTCCGTCAATAAGGACTTCAACTCGTCATACTCGTTCTTCCAGTCCTTGTAATAATCATCAAATACCTGCTGCAATCCACCCCAACCGACATATTTCGACAAAATTTGCTGTTCTTCTGGTGTGGCAAGGCGATTCTCTGACTCTATGGTCTTTAAGCACCGAATCGCATCTACATTCCACTGGTATCTAGTCTTTGGTCCGCCTTTTGGAATGTCATCAATATTGTAGTGAAAGTTATGCTTATCCGATTTCTCCATAACAGTAGTAACAGGATTTTCATTTTCTGTTTCATCTGCCGTGTTCCACCCGTTTGCAACTGCTCTTTCTTTTGTTGCCTCTCTGTTCGCTTTTATCTCTGCCTGCTTGTCAAGGAACTCTTGATAAATCGGCTTTCGTTTAGGATTCTCTCCCTGCATCATATTATCGAAGTATTCTCTTTGATCCGCTCCGCAGAAATATGGTGTTTTCACCATATAGGTAAGTACCTCATAAAGTTCTCGATACCCGGTAGTTTCCTTTACCCTCTCGCCAAATCGATTCTTGTAATTTACCTCGATTTCATATGGTTTTAGGAGATATTCCACCAAGCCATATTTATTATTTGCATAAGCACTTCTCGATTCAGCCCCGTCAAGTACCACTTCTGACAGAAAATTCAGTCTGTTCGGCATAAACAGATATTCCGAAGATACAATATCCTGAAGGAATGGCTTAAAAGGCGTATAACAACTGCACTCTGAAACAAGAATCTCCAATGCATCACGCATATCTTCATCCATTTCCTCAATACGTTTCGCATAATCTATCGGAGTAATAAACTGTAATTCACCCTCCTCATGCTTTGCTTCATCAACTAAGTCCTGTTCAGTTTCTTCAATTTCCACGTTATCCAGTTCATTCGATATCTCAGTATTGCTTAATGAACGGTTATAGCTTTCCGGTTCATCCGGAATTGCGAAATCATCAATGCCATCTTCCACAGTTTCCGCTTCAATCTCACGATATTCTGCTTCGATTGCCTCATCATCTTCTCTGAATCCCTCCATGGACATCTCTTCAAATCTCGGAGTCTCTGGCTGGTACTCTCCTGTCAATATCAGTACACCAATTTCTTTTTCGATATTCTTCCAGGATACATACCCTTCCTTTTCCCCTTCTTCATCACTCCACTGGAATCTTAATCCCTGTCCATGAAAAGTGTCATAGCCATGAAGTCCATAACCTTCGATTGGCCAGCCTGCACCACCCTGACCATATTCCTTCTTAATACGCTGGGCTCTTGTTCCGGCATCAATCTCAGTTTGAAAGATTTCACATATCCTTGTTTTACCATTGACAAATCCGCTGCCTCTAAGCAATACCTGTTTAACGAAATCAGGTGGCACTACAAGCTCCTTTTTCGGTTCTAAGTAAGTGAACTTCTGTCCTCTGTATTCATAGGAATTACCTGTCTTTTTCACAACAGGAAGGTCCGTATTGCTTCCTCCAGAAAGTCCAAATTCTGCATCAAAAAAGGAAGCCTGATGATACTCGGCTTCCCTACTATTTCCAAATGAATTTAATTCATCCAGTTCTCTATTCAGTTCTTCGTCTTCTAATGGAATGTCAGCACTACTTGATTCAGTACGATTTCCTCTGCCTGCATCTTCGCCTGCTCCCTCAACTTCCACATCTCCATGGTCGATGATGGATTCTGTGCTTTGTGCTTCGTCAGATACTTCTCCTCCAGCTGCTCCAGTAGGCTGTTCGCTTCCTCGTTTACTTCCTTCATCTTCTGTTCTAACATTCCTAATCGGAACAATGTTTTGTATCTTTCCGGTCTGTTCTCCTTCAGATAATTCAGTGCCATCCTTCCGTATTTCCCCAGATTGTTCAGGTCTTGTTCCTCCGGCATCTGGATATCCGGATAAAGTAGTCCGTCCACTTCGTGGTACGTTAACGCCATCTCTGCCATGTGATATTCTCCTTTCATTTTCAATGGTCTTCAAGTTACGACTAAAACTTCTCAGAACACTACAGGAGACATCGCATACAAGAGAACCAAGACGGTAAATCGTATCCTCATCGGTTACATTTACAATCTGACTAAAATCCTGTTCTGACACAGATAAGTCAAATCCACATCTCGTACCTACCACATATAATACACTTTGGAACACCATCTGTTCCGCCGCTTCCATATCTTCCGGTAAGCCCTTGCGTTTTGTAAAAAATTCCTTTATCACACTACCTGATAGCTGATTTAATTCGGACATTCGTTCTTCGAATTCCTCTTTAATTATGACTCGGATCTCGGTTTTTGTAAAGTCCTTTAATGATGTCAGCATAGCGTTTCTGTCTGTTACTTCATACTGATTCATCTGCCCTTCTGATACCAGAAAATCCAGATAATCCTTAAGTATATTGCCATCAAGTGACCAGGTGAGCTGACTATTTCGCCCGCCGGTATCACTGATATCAAATACGTATTTCATCCTTGGATTCAATGCTCTGGATGGAAATATAGCGATACCCTTACTGCCACGTTTGACAAATCGCCCAACTTTTTTCCACGTATCATAATCGGCACATAATTCAGCGTGTGGCTTTTGGGCATAAATCATCAAGATGTTATCAAACTCAAATCGGTATAAATTCGCAGATAATCGTAAAACATCTTTCCACTTCTCCGCCGACTTGGTCACATCATGAATCTGCTCATCATAAATGGCTTTTACCATATAATTCACGCTCATAGTCTACCTCCTGTTACTGTGCTTCTTTTACTTTGTCTCCAAACATGCTTTTAAACAGCTTATATTCTTCCTTATCCATTTGCACTTCAAATTCCAAATCCATAGCCAGCTTATTACATCTGTCTTCCTGCTTTTTCACTTTTCTGGCTAATCGAAGAAGAATATAGTTCTCTCTCGATAAGCGAATACACTCCCTGAAATCAAGTGCCTTTTCGGTCTGCTCCTGTCTCTTTGCAATCGCAAGTAAGAGTGCCTTATTAACCTCATCTGCCTCATCAATTGAGATTGTAACAGCTGCCTTTGTTACCCCCGATCTGTCCCATTCCTTATGAAGTTCCTTTAATAAAAATTCCATATCTTTCTCAATCACTGCTGTGTTATTCTTCATTTCTGTCTTCCTCCTGTTATCGTGTTTTTCCCTGTTCTTTTTTCATTGGATTAAAGTCAACGCCTTTCATATCCTCTGCATCTAAGACAATCTGTTCTTTTTTATACATCTCCATTGCCTTATCAATAGCTTCATCCAGCGTATCTGCCTCAATATGCTCCACCCTTGACAGTTCTTCTTTAATCTCAATATCAAATATCTGCGCCATTATCTTGCAACCTCCTTTTGGACTCTTGAATTTGTGATAAATCCCTTGTCATACGCACCATCCTGAAGCTTATCGGAAAACGTATCATCTCTTGCAGTCATAAATCTGTCATAAAGTGCGTTCTCCGCTTCCTTCTTTACATTGTCTGGGATGATAGGATTCCTGGTTATACGTTTCAATGCTTCATACTGCTCAACCAGTTTTTGACGAAAATCTTGGATTGTTTCCACAGGTTCTATCTCCCCATATCTTTGTCTGATATCTGAGAAATCAAATTGTGACGGAGTATTACCAAGATACACACCATGATTCCATTCCAGACAGATCATTGCATTGTCTTCCGTAGGTTCTTCCCCCTTCGGATATCGCATATACATCCCCGCTCCAATTGCCACTGTAAAATTTCCACTTCTCTGTTCCATTAAAAGCAGATTATCAGCGGACAGCTTTTCAATGACCTTGTAATCAGAACCATTAAAATTATGAAGCACCTCTCCCTGCTCAAACTTGGCATCTACCGGTTTGTATGAAAACATAAATTTCGTATTTGTACTCCCATCCATTCTCATTCCAAGACTTATTACTTTGTCCAGACAACAAGCATTACAAAGCGATTCATCAAACATTGTTTTCACGTTCACTTCTTCAAATCTGCCACCCAAAAAATCTCTAAGCTGTGATTCTCCGGTACAGAATCTTGCTTCAACACTCTTATTCTCTGAAAACAGTAATGCAATCCACTTTCCATCATCGTGTAAAGTACTTGCCATCTGCATAACAAGTTGTCCTGCAAACACCATGGAATCTTCTTTTCTTCTTCCATGAATCATCAAAAAATCATCCAGTGTAGACAAATATTTTAGTGTTCTCCCCTTTACATGCTCTTTTACAAGCACAATATCTTCTAACTTCATCTTTCCTCCAATCTGAAAAAGAGAACACCATTTACGGCATTCTCTTCTCACTTCTTACTTATTTGGTCTTGCATACATAACTACACTTCCATTATGAAAGTCGCAATAAATAACACCCTTTCTTTCATTTGCAGCTTCCACCATCTTGCCATTTCCTGCATAAATACCTACATGACTGATATTCATATATCTACCGTTATTGGCATAGCTATAGAAAATCAAATCTCCTGGCTGAAGCTCTGCTTCCGTTACAGTTTTTCCTGCTTCATTTAATCCCTGAGCCTCCGCAGCCGCAGTTGTTGAGCCAGCATAACTAATATTCACACCTGCTGCCTGCCAAGCATAATATGCCAGCGAACTGCAATCGTAATAATCACCGCTATCTCGTAAATCCTGACTATACGGATATCCTACTTTAGATAATGCAAAGCCCACCACTGTTTTTTGTGTACTGTCACTGATACCAGCTAAAATTGCATTGATTTCATCTGTTGTCATGGATGAGGTACTATTTCCACCTCCACCTCCATCGTCAGTATATCCGATCATCGCAAGATTCTCTGGTTTCATCATCTCGTTGATAAGTTCAATCTGTTCTGATGAAAAACTATATTCTGTAATCATATCTCTATAATCTTTCAATGTGACATTCACACATAATACAGTTGTACTATCAGTTGTCCCATCCTCATTCTCAGTAACATCTGTCCGTGAACTTGTAGTATAAGAACACATGTCATCCACCACATCCTGAAGCCAGCCTTTTGACGTGTCATTCATAATGACTGCGGTATCTCCGATGCCATGCTTTACCATATAGACACAGATAATATCATAATAATTTGATGGTGTTGCTGATGTTCCTTCATAATCAACATAGACAATCTCTCCAGCATCATAACCAGTATGGTCATTTGCAAGCGTAGTAATCTCTCGGTTGAACTCTGCCACATACGAACTTGTTACAGTCTGAACAGTATCACCTTCTTCTAATGGTGGCAGAAATACTGCAAATGGTGAATTGTAGATAGTTGCTACCACACCAATTACCGGCACACAGATCATTGCAACCAGCAAAACAATAATCAGAAGAAAAGGCGCAATAACCGCCACAACTTGCTTAATGGAAGTTGACACTTTTTTTAGTATCAAGTCTTTTGCCAGCTTAAAAAATGAATCCTGCTGCTTATCCTCCGACTTCATCTTATCCAGAAAGAACTTAATCTTTCTAGCTCGATTAGTAGCAACCATATCATCGTGTTCCATCTTTGCATCGACTACAACACCTGCTGCATAACCTATTGCAGTACCAACTCCCGGAGCAACTGCTGTGCCAGCCGCTGTAGCTGCAGCTTTTGTTCCAACCTTCGCAGCAATCTTTGCAGACTCCTTTGCGGTCTCTTTTGCAGTTTCTTTTGCGACTTTTTTCGACACATCTTTTACTGTCTTTTTCGCAGTTTTCTTTGCAAGCTTCTTTCCTGCCTGTACCTGCTTAATCTTGCGTTTCTTTGCAGCAATAGCCTGACGCTTGAATAATTCTGCACCTCTTGAAGCGGTTCCTACTACTGGTCTGCTTGCTTCATACATGATTCCAAGAGACTGTTGAATCTCTTGACCACCATCCATCTGGTCTGTCATGGTTTTTGCACCAACCATACCTACATTGCGAAGTGTGGTGTTCTTAACCTTAACCGAACTACCATTTTCTCGCATATTCTTACGAAACCTAGATATCCCACTTTCTCGCATATCCTTCGTCTGATGAACCGTACTCTTACGATACGTCTTCTTTGCCTTGTATTTTTCAGACTGCCGAGCTGTGCCGGTTACCTTACTCTCCTTAATCTTAGGGCTTCTGTCTACAGTATAGACATTACTTCCTTTGATGCTTGCACCTTTCGGCACATGCCTGTGAATCTTCGCCTTTTCCTTGGTATGGATTACCATTGGCTTGTCATCAACCTTCTTAATTTTCATTTTCCTCACCTCCTTCGTGAAATAAAATAAGCCGCTAAGAAGCTAAATTGCTCCTTAACGGCTATGTATAATCATTCAATATTTAATTTTCAAAAGCTCCAGAAACCTTGACGTTTCGCCTATGTTGAATTCCAATTTTCTAAACAACAACATCTATTGTCCCAGATGACATAGGTGCAGAGGAACTTTGCGGTACAGCACCACTCGAACTACCAGCCATAGCTACTTCATCGCTTGATTCAACCACCTCATATTGTTGCATTTCACTTATTTTAGCATCAAGTTCAGAAGTCCAATCTTTCCTATCATTTGCATGCCTTTCTACAAACTTATCAATAAGCACCTCATCTGACATATCCTTCTTCTTTTGTGCTGTCATCTGAGCTTGTTTAGCCGCTGCATACATTCTAGGATCATATAGCTGTAAATTCTGTTCATCCGCAGGTGAAACCTTAGCTCCACTTGACATCCTTCTTGCAATCTCCTGTGCTGTCTGCATACCGTCCGTAATTGTATTCATAACAGTAGCCATCTGCTCTGCATACAAAGCATCGTGCTGAGCCCAAAATTCGTTTGCCTGTTTAATTTTTTCTTCTGCACTAATCTGCTTTATTTCAGTTTGAGTTTCCTTTTTGTCTAGAGTCTCATTTATTATTGATTCGTTTTTCTTTGTCTCCTGAGTTTTACCATATTGCATATTATATGGACTGCTTGATATTCCGCTTATTTCCATCCTCATTACAATCATCCTCCTTGAATCTGATAATTGAAATCCGTTTCATATGGACACACCTGCCCTTATTCATAATATCGGCAAGTAAATTTCGAATATTAATAGTGAAGGAAATCGAAATAATATATTATTAAGCAATTTGTAAACTTCTAATATCTCTTCACCTAATACTCCTTCGTAATCGCAGCCACATCATACATTTCCATAAACTCATCCAAGTCCGCCGTATTACGAATCAGCATAATCTCATCAAAATGACCGGTATCTAAATCCTTAAATCCAGCCACCTGCTCACCATTACAAATGCTACATTTAAGAACTGCTTTCTTATTTGTCTTATCATATTCAATCTTCTTTTGTTTCTTCTTAAACATAGAAAGTACCTCATTCATAATCGTCAAGGCCGGACTTTCATCCGACCTCTTGATTATACTACAAATTTTTGGAAATAGCATCTGCTATCCCTTCTGCATAGCTTCCTTTTTCTTCTGCTCAGCAATCTTCTCGTGAATGTTAGTGTTATACAGCTTATAAAGGTCTGTATCCTTACTAATCTGATTATCAAAAGGAATAATGACTGAACCACACTTAATCAGTCCCATACCAGATGCAGTATTGGTTACGAACCTAAGCTGTGCCTCTGATACTCCGATTACCTCCGCCATCTTGGAACTATCTGTGTTCGCCTGCTTCAAAAGTGCCACGAACTCTGAGTTAGCAAGCATTGTGGTTGCTGTGTAATTCTGCAACAGATCAACTACGTTCTGAGTAATTCCGGTACAAAGACCACCCTGTTTTCTTACCTTTTTCCAAAGCTGCTGTAAATACTTTGCAGAATATTCCGAATTAAGAAGCAATGTCGATAGGTCAGGCGCTTTCACGCCTTTCGCCCCGACCCACACCGTGCAAG